>Ga0163148_10001831_pt1 | contig 26939 bp, 19 predicted proteins | sample OliLakLV19MP7P2_FD_148606 | JGI IMG/M metagenome (GOLD analysis project Ga0163148, IMG submission 148606) | Freshwater microbial mat bacterial communities from Lake Vanda, McMurdo Dry Valleys, Antarctica- Oligotrophic Lake LV.19.MP7.P2 | ecosystem: Environmental > Aquatic > Freshwater > Lake >... | reverse complement strand
TTCCTGAAGAAATTTAATCTCCCGCTTTGTTAATTTTATCATTCTTTTATTCATAGCAATATTTTTATATCCCAAAGATAATAAAAATATATTAATGTTGCTAAATTAATTTGTCACCACACGAGTGCTTCTTTTTCCTTTTTAATTAAAGTTACTAAGTGGATACCTGAAATGGTTCTCAACCCAACATTTTTAAATAAAACCTTTCATTTCTAAAGTCCGACGGGAACAGGAGCATCAAAGTTTGGCATAATTTTCCATTATATAATTTCAAACACACAGATATGAAATGCAGAATATTTACTATTACTATTGTATCTAGTTTAATATTTAGCTCGGTAAATGCCCAGTTTACTACAATCGATAGCCTACAAAAGCTTTATTACAATAGCACTTCCGATACGGAAAAAGTGATTTTGCAATTAGGTATTGCAAATTTGGAGTTTAACTATGGTGGCAATAAGGGAATTGATTCTTGGTCAAAAGCTTATGCACTTGCAAAAAAAATTAATTACTCTGACGGTATATTTTATTCTCAGGCTGAATTGGGTAATTACTATCAGGCAACCCAACAATATGAAAAAGCTCAAGTCATCTTAGATTCTGTTATCCAAAATTTTGAACGAATTAGCCTCCCTGAAATTAAAGTCAGGGCATGTATTTATAAGGCTTTAACTGCTAATTATTTAAACCAATACGATTTGGCAATGCATTATATTGATACTGCATTGCATATCAATGATAAAAGGGATATGGAGCTACAAGGCATTTTAAAATTTACTAAGGGGCAGATATCATACTCGAAGTTTAATTTTTTACCGGCACTTCAGTACTTTAATGAGTCTATAATTTGTTTTGAAAAAGTTTATGATAAGAACTATTTTATTCTGGCAAATTCTTCTATAGCGAGCATTTATATCTATTTTAATCAATATGACAAAAGCAAAGAGTTATTTCAAATTGCAAATAAGTATATCAATTCAAACACCTCTTTACTTGTAGTTGCAGTCTACAACACCTATTACTCAATATATTTAAGAAAAACGGGACAATATTTCGAGGCAATGGATATCTTGGAGGAAACATTAAACACTTATATTCAGTTAGACGACAAAAACAATATTGCATCAATTTATCATTACCTAGGAGATTGTTATTTGGAGCAGCAAGATTATGAAAATGGTTTAAAATATTTGTGGATTGCCTTTGGTCAGGCAGCAAAGAATGGAACTACTTTAAACGAAACCATGTTTAAAAACTCCTTGTCAATCGCATATTATTATAAAGGTGATTTTCGGGCAAGTGAGAAATTAATTTTTGAAGGACTTGCACAACTTAATAACCCCAAGGATGTATATTTAAAAGTCCCATTTTACCTTCGTTTGGCTATGATTAAAGCCAAGGAAATGAAATGCGATTCTGCATTTTATTTCCTTGATATTTTAAAACCAATAATGCAAAGTGTGAATAGGGCAGATTTTAATTACTATAATAATTTTGTGTTGGCATCTGCATACCTATGTAGTGGTGAATTGGATAATGCAAAAATCTATGGAGATCAAGTATTCGAGTACATTTTCAAATCAAATTATATTTATGAAAAAATTAAGATAGCTGATTTATTGTATCGTATCTCATACGAAGCTCAAGATTATAAATCTGCTATTACATATAAAAATATTAATAAAAATTTAAATGATAGTTTAATGTCCTTAAAGAATAATAGGGCTTTGAATGAACTCGTAATTAAATATGATGTAACTAAAAAGGATAAATTATTATTGGAATCTGATTTAAAATTGTTACGCTCTGAAAAAAATGCAGAAATCTCTTTTTTAAATTTTTCAAATGAGCAATCAAAAAATAAGATAGTTTCTCTATTAAACGATAGTCTTACATCTGCAGCAATTATTAAAACCAGAGAAATTCAAATAGAAAGGGATAATGTCCAAAAAGCTAAATTCGCTCTACAACTTCAAAAAGATTTGACTGCACAGCAAAAGAAAAATTCCAGATTGTGGTATTTTATTTTGAGTATCATTATTGTTTTTTTGATGAGCGGTTCTTTATTTATTTATATATTTATTAAACAAAAGAACACAATTAAGACTGAAAAATTGGAATCGAAAGTTTATAAATCTCAGTTAAATCCGCACTTTATATTTAATTCACTTACAGCTATTAAGCAGTTTATTGAAAAAAGCCCTGATACATCTAAACAATATCTTACTTCTTTTGCAGAACTAATGAGGGAAGTACTGGAAAATTCTGAAAAGGAATTTATTACACTGACAAATGAACTGGGTATGATTAATAAATATGTGAATCTCGAAAGGATGAGGTTTTCAGGAGATTTTAATTTTATTATAAATAACGGAAATATTTCTGATACAGATGCTATTATGGTACCTCCGCTAATATTGCAACCTATTGTTGAAAATGCCATAATCCATGGAATTAACGGCATGACGAGGGTTGGCCAGCTTGATATTCATTTAGAATTGCTGAATCATATGCTTGACATAAAAATTATTGATAATGGTAAAGGAATAATAGAGAAGCAAGATCAATTAGCAAATAATAGAACTTCTTTTGGTATAAAACTAACTAAATTGCGGGTGCAAAGGATCCGCAAGAGAAAGGGTTACTTTTCAATTGAATCTGGTGAGTCCGGCACATTGGTTAATCTACGAATCCCATATATACTAAACACATAACTATCATGAATAACCTTACAGCAATTATTGTTGATGATGAAAGATCATCTAGGCTTGAAGTGGAGAATCTTTTAGCAATGTATTTTCCTGAAATTAAGATATTACTTACTACAGGTCGGGAGGAAGAGGTTATAGAATATTTAAAACATGCCAGGCCAACAGTATTGTTTTTGGATGTCAGCTTGTCGGGAGGCACCGCCTTTGAATTACTCGCGAAGTTACCTGATCTTAATTTTGATATTATATTCTTTAGTTCCCATAATAAATATGCAATACGGGCATTTGAATTCAGTGCAATCCACTACTTGGAAAAACCAGTAAGTGAAATGAGGTTCAAGCAAGCAATGCAGAGACTATTAGACAAAAATTTGTCAAGTTCTAAGCAATTAAGAAATCAAACGCTATTAGAAAATTATCAGCAACAAAATTTCTACCTGTTGCAACCGTTAAATAGTGATAGGTATATTAAAGTTGCATTGCATGAAATTTGCAGGTTTGAAGCTAAAGGAAGTTATACTAAACCGGTTGTTGTGTCTTCCTCTCATGACTTTCTAATAAGTAAAAATTTGGGAGAAATAGATGATTTAATTGAGTCCAATGTTAACTTTATCCGAATTAGTAGAAGTGTGATTATTAATCTTTCCTTTGTAAAGGAAGTAGTTTACCCTCATGTGGAAGTAATTATGTTAGATAGATCGAGTTTTATTGTATCCGATCTTTATTTAAAAGAATTTAGACGTCGTTTTAGAAGGTTATGACGCTTCGTTGCTTTTTTACCCACCTTCATTACCTTTTACCCGCGCTTCCTCAAATTAATAAATTCTGCTTTTGATATTAAACCAATTTTGGTTTTGAATATGGAAATATTCCATACTCACTGCTAACAAACAACAGGGCCCTTTTGCTAAGGCAGCTATGGTAATTAAACACCTTCGGGTAGATGCTGACCATAGAGTGTCTATTCTACAAACTCCATCTAGTTATGAAAAAAGTAACTAAAGGGCCTGCACTTGATATATGGGATATCATCATGGGCATAATCACAGGTCGCCCTTAATCGAAACTTAGACAGTGGTTTATTTCAAACCGCTGTCTATTTTTTACCATCTTTTAATCTTTTTATTTGTTGAATAATCCAGGCTTTCAAATCGAATATTTGATAAAACTGATCTTGGTAAACAAATCCTTTCCGCGGAAGTTGCTCCAGTAATTTCAATAAATGGTCAAATATTTTTATGTGTTCTTTACATCGGCGACTCTCGGATAAATCTAAAAAGTGGTTTAATATTAATTTCTCAAATGGGATTTCTTTAATATTACCCTTGAAAAAATGCTTTATTATTTGCAATTCATTTTTAAATTTTTCTGACACTTCAATGATTACCAAATTTGGGTACACTTTACATTGCTCATACAAACATAATAAATACATTATATTTATCATTGAAAGAAAATCCTGCCTTAACCCTTTTTTTATCGTTAATGCTTTATCGTGCCAATATTCTATCTTTGCATAGTCAGAAAGTTTCAAATAACATTTTATTAAAGTGCAAAGTAAAATTGGATAATGCATATCCGAAATATCTTTTTTATTGTGAATAGAAAACAAATCCAATTCAAGGATATATTTTAAACCATCCTTCGGTAGATTATGATAATAAAAAATTAAGCATCTTGTATTTAAAACTGCTCCATACCTTGTTCTCTTTTTATCTTTTATTTTTGGTAGAATATTTTCAACTTCGTCAAGCAAACAAAAAGCTTCATTAATCCGGTTTGTTCTAAAACTTAAATCAGACAAGTCCAGTAATTCACTATACAATAAAAACGGCTTCTGGTCGAGCAATAGTGGATAAAACTCCCTTTGTTTTGATACAAGATTTAATTGCGATTGATAGGCTTTTTCAATGTCGTTTAGCATTCTAAATAAAAAAGTTTTTACCTTAGCAAGATAAATGTATGTAGTAAATGAAATATTTTCTCTGGATTCATTTAGTATATCAAGATTCAAAGTTTCAATTAATTTATTCCTATCGTCTTGTTTTTTGATAACCACCGACTGACTCATTTTATAACCTGTTTCCAATTGTAAATGGTAAACATCTGAAAATAATTTAGCCTCATTTGCAATTTGTTTTTCAAGTATCGTAAGTCTTATGAATTCTTTTTTCTTATCAAAGGATTTTAAGTGTGGTATTAACATATACATCTTATGGATCAGGGCGCCTTGCAAATATGGGTTGTCATGTACATAAAGTTTTTTAAGTATTTCAGAATAATATTCAAATGCGGCATCGAATAACCCGCGACTTCCTAATTTATCTGCATCTAATATATCTCTTTCATAGGTATGGGTATTGTTGTATGGGTTATAGTGATGTAAAAAATCTAATAACAAACTAAGTAGAATTGGTTGCGCTTCATAAAAAAATCGGATAGCTTTTGAATAATCGTATTGCCCTATCCACCGGGTAACAATTTGTTTTTCATCAAAAATTGGTGTTTTACTAATTGCATAATAGAGTTTAATATAATCAGCATTGCGCTTTCTACCAAGGAGTTTCTGAATTTGGCCGTTTATAAACTCCTTTTCTTCAACGGTTAGTTCGTTAATTAGATTATATAGGGTAGTCAGATGATTCAAATTCAATTGCTGTTTAGTTTATCGGGATTTGTTTATGAAAATCCATACTCACTCTGGTTTATACAATTTTTACCAATTAAAAACAATCTTTTAAAAGTCTATCTTACGATGTTTACATTGATAATCAATGAGTTATAAATAATATTTCTAGTTTGAGGATGGAAAATCCGGTTGAAAATACAAAAAGGAGCAGGGATATACATACTACTTTTGAAATCTTTAAGAATGCGGATTAAAAATCGTCAGCAGGAGGCTGTTGGTAGATTTATTCGATAAAAGGAAGATCGCATCTTATTTAACACATCTAATAAAATCAATTTTTATAAAACAAACTAACCACGCTATGAAAAAAAATCTACTGATTATTTTGAGTATTTTATTGCTTGATTTGATTAATTCTTTAAATGCACAAGTATCTGAAGTTGACAAATGTGAGCAACTTCAAGGTAAGCCCATTATTACCGGAGAGGATATGGTATTATTTAATATGACAGGTGTTAATCTTAGTAATTATGATTGGAGTATGCCTGACGTTAATTGTCATATTAACCTTACCTTATCTAATGATAAGAAGAGTAAAATGAATATGACATTTGGTGGAACGTTGATTGGGCTCGGTTTGCCATGCCTGCTGCTAATCCCATTAGCAGACAATCCTGCAAGCCCTATTTTGTTGGCAACAGCAATTTCAGGGGGAGGTATTTATTTAGCAATTAGAGGCATGAAACAGAAGAAATTGCGTGATTATCACTTAAATGAGGTTAGTGATTATTATCGTGTAAATAAATTAAATACAAATTAATTATTTAGGTTATTATTCGGATGACAGTTCTACAAAAATGGTTGAACTGAATAATTATCAATTTCAATTGGTAAAAATGATTTTATAATGAAATAAGGGATAAAAAATTTAATTTATGAAAATAACACTTTCGTTCGTTTTAAATTTATTACTACTAACTATTTGTAATTCGCAAAATTTGACTTTAAGTTTTGGTGTTAAGCAAATTGAATCGGAGTCTGGTGAAATACAATTTGGATATATTGATGAGTCACCTGTTCCAGACGAATTTATAACAGATTTTGAAATTACCAGTGCTAAACAAGCAGTGAGTCTTGCGGGGGAGTTTGATTGGTATAATGAAAGTTCAATTTATGCAATAGGAAGACTCCAAGGTTTTGTTGGTCCGATGAATGGAGTTGATCTTGGATTGGGAGCTGGTTATGCTATAAAATTAAATAACCAAAGTACAATAAGGTTGCAACCAGAGATTTTAGCGGTGTTGGGTTATGCCAGCAAATCGTTAGGGGAATTAATAGTGCAAAATAATGGGAGTGTATACATAACGGTTAATGAAACACAATTTGATAATTATGAAAATGTTGGTGTCACTTTACAGAAAACGTATTTAACCATCAAACCGGGTATTTCTTTAGCAATAGGGTTGAAATCCGGAAATGAGATAAAATTGCAGGTATCGTATCAGTTTTTTGGAGATAAGGGTATGGTTGCCTTCGATGGTCCGGTAAATGGCGAAGAAGTTTCCGAGATGGAAGAAATTGGAGTTTCAAATATGTATTTTTATTTAGATGGAATTACCAGTTATGATATTCCATTTAAACCGAAAGGATTTGAATTGAGGTTAGGGTATTCATTTATGAATTAATGCTTTGATAGCGCTGTCTAGTTGAAATCAGGGTGTTTCTAAGAAAATAGGCCTTAATGCCTAAATTTCCGTTACTGGAAGTTGGTTCAATGTTAAAAAATTGTTATGTTAAGCCCATATTCAATATAAGTAGTGAATTTAAGGTGAGGATTTGCAATTGATAAAAGAAGTTTTGTAAACTTGCAGAAGGGTAAACACATTAACACTATTATTAATTTAAGGATTAATATTCATTATTGTAACATTAAAAGTCCAATAATTTATTTAAAGTAATTAAGAAAACGCACACTAAAAATCACTGCTATGAAAAAATTCTATTTCTTACTTTTACTTTTTGCCACAATCAAAATTAATTCTCAAAATAAATTGGAAGTAGAGAGTGAATTTTTTGAATTTAATTTGGGGGCAAAAGATCTAAAAATACAAACTAATGAGTTTGAGTTTGACATTGTCGAGGTGAAGCAGTTCAAAAAGGGTGCTGATCTTTGGTTCTACCAAACGTGGCTGCAAGATTTAAACTTAACAACTACAATATCTTTTTATTTCAGGTATTCAACAGACGCGGTTAACTGGAGTATTTGGGAAGGAGTTTATGAGAATCCTGATATTTCATCAGATAATATTGTAGAGGATGTCTATTACAAAAAATTTAGTTCATTGCATTCTTTTGACATCCATTCTAATTATATTCAATTAAAGGTAGTTATTGATAGTGCCGATGAAATAAATTTTAAACATTCAATTCTGAAAAGTATTAACTGTCGCATTTATAATTTTCAAAATAGTAATGTTAATGATAAACACTATGAAAACAAAGAGATTAATAAAGATATTTTTAAAATGGGAGGTTGTACTTGTCTACTGCCTTCATATGAGGATAGGTCGGATTGGGGTTGTCCTGATGGTGATGGAGCTTCCTGTCCAAGTCCAACATATACTGACGTGACTCATTTAATAGTACATCATGAAGCCGGATCAAACATTGAACCTATTGGTGGATGGGATGACAGAGTACTTGCAATTTGGGTATATCATACAACCGATGCTGGTTTTTGTGATATTGCATATAATTGGTTAATAGATCATGATGGGGTAGTATATGAAGGTCGTGGGGGAGGAGATAATGTGCAAGGTGCCCATATGTGCGCTTATAATCAAAATACTATGGGAGTTTGCATTTTGGGAAATATGGATTTAATAGCAGTTCCTACACAAGCAAAAGACGCACTTATTGAAGTTTTAGCTTGGAAGGCCTGCCAAGAAGGAATTGACCCTTTAGGAGCGTCATACCATCTAGATCTGTCACCTGGGACTGATCTTGATAACATTGCTGGTCACAAGGATGGTTGCACTACCGGTTATACTGAATGTCCTGGTGACTATTTATACAACGATCTTGATGAGATCAGAAATTCAGTAGCAGAATGCACAACGCCGCCGATCGGAGAAGCTGATTTGATAAATATTGATGCCACACTAAGTGAAACTATTGTTAGTGTTGGTCAAATTATAAATGCATCATGTGCCGGATACAATCAGGGTTTAATTGATGCCGAAGCCTCTGAAATTGGCTATTATTTTTCAACAAATTGCACTTTTGATGTATCTGATGATGAATTAGCAACCGATGGCGTAAATTCTTTATCACCGGGGGAAGATGACACAGAGGAAGCAGATATTACTATACCAGATAATCCACCTGGAACATATTATATTTTATTCGTTGCAGACCATTTAAATGAGGTGGCAGAGGGTCCTTATGAAAACAACAACGTAAATTGTATCGCAATTACGATCATTGATTCCGAAAGCGATTTAATTATAATTGATGAAAACCTTAGTGAAACAAATGTGTCGGTTGGTCAGGTAATTAATGCATCCTGCGCTGCATATAACCAAGGAAGTGGGGAAGCAGAATCTTCTGAAATTGGTTATTATTTCTCAACAAATTGTACATGGGATGCCTTAGATGACGAATTAGCAACCGATGGTGTCGCTGCGCTATCAGAAGGAGAAGATGATACGGAGGATGCGGATATTGCAATACCAGATAATCCACCAGGAACCTATTACATATTATTTGTAGCTGACCATTTAGAAGAAATTGACGAAGGAGCATTTGAAAATAACAACGTAACGTGTATTGCAATTACGATAATAGCTGAGCCTGAATATCCAGACTTAATAGTTAATTCAGAAGCAGTTTCGCCATTTAGTTTAGAAGCAGGTGATCCTATAAACCTGTCGTGCAATATTGAAAATATTGGTGATGAGAATGCAACAACCAGTAATTTAAAATATTATATTTCTACTGATTGTAACTATAGTATGTCAGATACTGAGTTGGGAAGTGACATAGTTGGAATTCTTACTCCTGGTTCAAGTAGTTTTGAATCAGCTACGCCCTTAATTCCTGGAGGATTTGGTCCCGGTGATTATTATATATTGTTTATTGCAGATTTTGATGACGATGTGATCGAATCTAATGAAACGAATAATACAGTTTGTACCGCAATTGAAATTATTGTAACTCCTACAGAATACCCTGACCTCATAGTGAATGCTGAAACTGTTTCGCCATTGAGTTTATATATAGGTGATCCTATCAGCTTGTCATGTGATATTGAAAATATTGGTTATGAGAATGCCGTAACCAATAATTTGAAATATTATATTTCTAATGATTGTAATTATGGTTTATCAGATACAGAGCTGGGGAGCGATGTAGTCGGGCTCCTTACGCCTGGTGCAAGTAGTTTTGAATCTAGTTCACCCTTAATTCCTGGAGGATTTAGTCCAGGTGATTATTATATATTGTTTATTGCAGATTTTGATGATGATGTGATTGAATCTAATGAATTAAATAATATTGTTTGTGTTGCTATAACAATTCTTGAGATTGGTTCACCAGATTTGATTTGTAATATAAATTCTGTTACGCCATTTCTTTACCCAGGTGAAAATTTAGATATTTCGATAACGATAGAGAATATTGGTGATGTTTCCGCAACCCCTGAATTTATTTCTAGAATTAAATTATCGAAAGATGATTGCATATTATTGGACGATATCTTATTGGAAAACATTGATGTTCCTGAATTGATACCAGGTGGATCCTATACTTATGTGCAAACATATTCCATTTGGGATACGCTTTCATCTGGCAATTACAACTTATTAATAAAAGCAGACGGACCAGACGATATTTTAGAAAGCAACGAATCTAATAATACTGATTGTTCAGCTGTGGAAATATTATCACCAATGGGTTGTGAATATACTTTAAGTTCTTCATTTCAAAGTTATGATGCACTTGCATATTCTGATAATATAACGATTACAACATCTGAAATTGAATGTTTCTGGGCTGTAACACCGCCTCCTCCATTTTGGATTACATCCATTACCTCCTCCGGAATAGGATTTGGCGTGATTAGTTTTTCGATTCAAAATAATCCAGAAATAACATCAAGGAGTTTCACTTTCTCAATTGAATCAGAAACATTTACAATTTTTCAGGAAGGTTTGGAAGATGACCCAGGAGTTGCTCCAGTTGCTGATTTTTATGCACTAACTTTGGAAGGTTGTGCACCTTTAGAAGTTTCATTTTTCGATTTGTCTTCTAATGAACCATCAAATTGGTCATGGACCTTTGGTGGAGGGGAACCAGAATTATCCACTGACCAGAATCCGGAAAATATAATATTTGGTAACCCAGGAGTTTATACAATTGTTTTAAATTCTTCAAATATATTAGGATCCGATATAGAAGTTAAAGAAGGTTATATAATTGCAAACAAGTGCGTGGATATTCTGTCTCAAGAAAATATTTACAGTTTTGACATAACACCAAATCCCGCTGTAGATTTCGTTACAATTGAAATCTCAAGCAATCTTTTAAATAGTCAATTAGTTTTGTACAATACTGTAGGAGCGGCTATGAGAATAATTGAACTAAACAATACAAAAACTATTTTGATTAATTTAATTAATTTACCAAAAGGAATTTATTTTGCTCAATTAAATGCTGAAAATATTATTATTAATAAACCGTTTGTTTTAAATTAATAATTAGTCTAACCGTCGCTTCGAACCGCACACATGTTCGATTAATCCTATCTTGAAAGAAGAGTAGGAACCCTTGTCCGTTAAAAAATTGAGATATGGGGATTGATAATTTGGGGGCTTATAAGTACTTACCTGACTTCAGAATTGATTTATCCGATGGCGGGCGGTTGTTTTATAGAATCGAGTGAGTTTATTAATAAAGATTGTGAATTCATTAATATAGTTGAACCAGAGGTGTTAATAGAAAATATCAATTTGCATTCTGCAATTCATATTTATCCGAATCCTGCAGAAAATCAATTTATTGTTCAGTTTGAGGCAGGAATAATTAATGCCGATTTATTACTAGTACATGTTTTAGGTCAACTTGTTCAAATGAAATCGCGGCAAAATTTGTTTGACTGAAACAAAATTATGTTTGATGTATCAAATATCGCTGCCAGTATTTATTACTTGAATATTTATTCTAGTAATTTTTCTTTAACTGAAAAAAATAGTTGTTCAACATTAAGGCTTTTGAAAAAACAATCAACTTTAAATAGTGACTTTATAAAACTTTTTATTTCTTAACATCTTTGTTCACCCTATAATTGTAGCAGCGGATATTTAAAAAGATAAAGGAGTTAGTTTTGGTTGTGAAAATTTGCTTAATATGGAGCCAAGGCTGTGTAAAAAGGAGCAATAAAGGTTTCTCAGATGACAAAAAGGCGACCTTATGTTAAATAATTGTTATGTTAAATAATTGTTATGTTAAGTTCATATTCATTATAAATAGTGAATATGAGGGAGAAATTGGGTTTTTAAGAAAGAATTGCTGAGATTTGACATAGATAGGCACTCTGCCCTCTAAAAAGAATATTTTGGGAGTAATTGTCACTGCATTGTCGGCATTTCAATTTTGTGCAGTTCTTACTAACCGAGGAATGGAGACTTATTTAATTTAATATGCATAAAAAAAATAAAATTTCATAAATTTATTTTTTTTATATATTTGTCGAGCGAAAACCCAAAAAGGAGTCTGAAACCTTTTTTACACACATTTGAAAATAGAGAGCACGCTGCCCAAGTGGCCATTGTTGGAGACATAAATTCAGATGAGGTTTATTGCAGGAATTTGGATAATACCAAAAAAATGAATGTTGCTGTGCGATGTAGTTAAGGATTGCTAGTTATCATTTTGACAAAAAATCAATTATTTTGAAAAAATAATTGATTTTAAAATAAAATAATGGGTTTATATTGTCAAAAAGTGGCTTATAGCTAAAAAATATTAATAAATAGAAAAAGTTCTCAAAACCATACTTATAATTATAATTTAAAAATAAAATAAAAAGAATTTCTCAGGATATTTCGCAGAATGTTCTAATTTAGTTCTTTAATAAATATTAAGCGATGAAAATGTATTTTGTAATTGAAGCTAAAATTCATACTAATTTCAGCGCCATGTTTTTGACTTATATTATATATATGAAGTTATTATTTTATTTATACAATAAACAAACTGCCTTTTGAAAAATACGCACCAACTTATTAATAGGAGAGCGGCTTTCATGCTATTTTTTAGTTTAATCCTACTTTATTGTTCATGCTCACATGATAAGGACTTTGATGGCATTTCTGATAAGGTGGATAAATGCCCCGAGGAATTTGCCCAAACTACTTCCGGATGCCTTAATGTTATTGAACTTGGGGACATTCATTTTTATATTGAAACCTCTGCAAGTATGGGTGGATACTTTCAAAAAGATGCCCAATTTAAAACTATTATTTCTGACTTAACGGCTAAAATGGATGCAAATATCAAGCCTATCGATATTTGGTTTATAGCAGAAACAAAGGAAAAATACAGTGGAACAGTTGGGAAATTTAGCAGTTATATTGCCACAACAAAAATTGCCACACAAAAAAGCTCAGAACTGCATAAAATTATTGCAGATATGGTTTTAGCAAATGATTCTAATGATATAACTATCCTAGTGTCAGATTGTATTCTTTCATTTCCGGATACCGACATTAAAACTAATAGAGAAATAAATAAAACAGAAGCCCCAAATGCTTTAAAAAATAATATTTTTAGTACTTTCTCAAGTTTGAAAAAGAAAGGAATTGCTACTAGCATCTATGCATTTAATTCTAAATTTTATGGCACTTATTATGACTATCAAAATGGAAAACATACTATTGCAGGAAAGGTTCGACCTTTTTACATTTGGGTCTTAGGGGATAAAGAGTTATTAGTAAAATTCAACGCCAAACTTCACGATATATCTACTTTTATTCCCGAACAATATCTTCATTTTGGATTAACAGACGAAGCAATAACAAGTTATGAAGTAATTTCTCAAATCGAAAGGAAGGGTGAATGGATGAAAGAAAAGGACGGCATTAAAGATATTAAAATTAAGGAAAATGAAACTGTTCAATTTGCCGCAGTAATCAATCTTGAAAGTTTACCTGAATATGCTAAAAGTTTAAAATATTTACAAGAAACTATAAATATTGAACAAACGGGTTGTGTAGTGGAATTAGAAATAAAAGACAAAGCATCAGTTGATCGCTCAAAACTAAAAAGTAAACCCCAAATAGAATCTTTCGAACGTGGCACCCATGTTATTGTTATTAAAGTAAGTTCAATGAATTTGTCCGAAGCAAAGCTCCGAATAACATTGCCTTTAAATTACGACACTTGGTATAATGGCTGGTCAACAATGGATGATAAAAATATTTCAACTATAGATAATAAAACTTTTGCTTTTGAGCATCTTATTACAGGTGTTAAGGAGGCATATGCAACCAAAAATGAAAATTATATTGATTTTACAATTAACCTGAAAAAAAATTAATTATGGTACTGTCAATTTTCCCAAATCTTTATGAAATGATAATAGGAGAAAATACTGATTATCCGGAGTATAGAGATAACTTATTTGGATCTGTTGGTATTCTCACTTTTTTTATATCAATTATTTTCTGTGTATTATTTTATGTTGTGTTGGGTCGATGGAAGGAAGTGTGGTATAATAGAATTCATTGGAGTATTACCATAGTATTGCTATCAGCAGTCAGTTTTGGTCTGGCTATACTTCAATCAAAGAATTTACTTAGCATTATGGATGGCTATCTCATTATGTTTGCTTCCTTTAATGCAATATTTGCCGTAATTTATTTTATAGCATTTTCCTTTCTATTTAAAAACTTTTCAATTTTTTCTAAACGCATTCCAATTTAATATATGAGAATATTTATTTTTGGTATAGGTGGAACCGGGTCTAGAGTTTTGCGCTCATTAACAATGCTGCTCGCAAGTGGCGTTAAGTTAAATCAAAAGGCCCTTACTATAGTTCCAATTGTGATAGATACAGATGCTCACAACGGAGATACTGCAAGAACAAGAGATATATTGAGAACTTATTATTCGGTTCGAAAAAACTTTATTGGTAAAACAATCAATTCTGAAAGCGATGCTTTTTTTAGTTCAGAAATTAAATCTTTTAACAGGTTGGATAACAATTCAAATGATTCTGCTGATTTAGATGTCCAGTTTAACTTTCAAAATCAAGATAATACATTTGCAAATTTTATTGGTTTTAATGCATTAAGTGAAATAAATAAAAACGCAATTGAACTTTTCTACAACGATTCGCTTGATGAATTCCCAGAACTACATTTAAATCTTAGCGTAGGATTCAAGGGGAATCCCAATATAGGTAGTGTTGTATTCAATGATCTAATGTATTCGCCACATTTTAAAAACTTGGAGTCTAGTTTTACTCAAAATGATCGGGTGTTTATTATTAGCTCAATTTTTGGAGGCACTGGGTCCTCAGGGTTTCCTACCTTAGTTAAATTGATAAGAACGTCAACAAATAATAATTTAGCACAAACTAAAATAGGGGCAATAACAGTAATGCCGTATTTCAACGTTGAAAGTGATGACAATAGTGCAATTAATTCGGCAATTTTTGATACAAAGACCAAAGCTGCGTTAGCTTTTTATGCTACTGACAAGCATATTAACTCTATTAATGCACTTTACTACATAGCTGACAATAATCAAGCTGGGAGTTTACCCAATGTCGAAGGTGGTAAAGATCAAGTAAATGATAGTCATGTGGTTGAATTAATCTCAGCAACTGCTATAATTAACTTTATCAATAAACCCGATAATGATTTAATATTCCCAACTTGTTATGAATTTGGAACAGAACAAAATGGAATCCCAATTTCTTTTAAAGATTTTACTTCGGATACAAAGGAAAAGTATTTTAAGTCGATGGCAAAATTCGCGTTTGCAGCACAGATTGCTACTACTTTGATTCCACAACTATCAGATTCGAATTTTTATGGCCCTAAAGAATTAAATATTGCAAATTTCTTAGGTATGAAAAATGAATATGATGGAATTCTTTCATTTTTTAATTCCTTTAAGGCATGGAGTGCAGAAGAAATGAATAATTCAAATAATGGGCGAGCTTTTAATTCTTTCAATTTCACTGCGACAAAACATATTAATACCATAATAGAAGGAAAAACGGTTAAAACAGGATTTTTGGATGGCGGGATGAATAAAAAATGGGTTTCTGAAAGATTAACAAAGAATGCCATAAGCCAGCCTAAGGACACGCCAATCGGTGAAAAATATCTTACTATGTTATTTAAAACAGCAGAAAACTGTTTAGAAGAATTTGGACAACTACCTTAACTATTTTAAATTTTCAATATGCCACATATATTTAGATTTCATGCAGGACGAAATAATAATATTTATGATTGGAAGTCTTCCGATCGAATCAATTCAACAGATGTTAAGGATGTAAAGGATAAGACAAATATTATAACTTCAGCGGCTGGTACATCGATACCTACGCCAATAGCAAGAATGTTTTTATTTAAAACTGCTTTTGAAATAGTAGCAGCTCAGGTAAGAGATAATGATGTTGATAAAAAAAGCATTTATAGCGGATTAGTTTCTGAATGCTTAGATTTATTAGAATTATTATATAAAAATGGGTCGGATGAAAATAAATTTAGTTATGAAAAATGGGTTTTTGATAATAGTCAGAAAGATGATAATATCATTTTAGACTTTTTTGGAAATCAGCATGGGCATCGACTGCTGGCAGAATCATTTAAACAAGCGGCTGGCCAGGAGCCTTTTAATAATAGGATTGAAATTACTTTGATTTATTACACCGATGGTTTAAATAGGGTATTAGTTGGAGGTACTTCACCATTTACTTTTGTTTTTACCTCGCCTAATTTTAAACGAAAGCTTAGAGCTAGAAATTTTAAACCAATTTCGGGATTAGTATCAGAAGATTATTTATTTGACGCTGATTATAAACAATTACATGAGAGAGATGAAACATTCATAAGATATATTGAAAGTTTAGTGACTACACAAGATATTTCAAATTCATTCCAAGGGTTTGCGGAGTTTGTGATTAATACCAAGGATAGATTCTATAAAAAATTCAATGGTATTACTGCGAATTTACAGGATATACATATTGGAGATTTACAGTTGAAAGTTTCCGGAATATCGCTTAAACAGGTTAAACAGGATAGTTATAAACAGCAAATAAATACATTCAGTGATTTCAAAATCGAATTGCCTGATGACACCTCTTACGCTAAAAACAATTTAACACCACTTTTTTTATTAGATAGGATGGATTATGATGGGCAGTATACATCGCCAAATAGTTTTTGGTCAAATACAACTAGGATTAGTGAAAATGAATACCCAGAAACAACCTTAAACGATATTACTAACAGAGAGTTGCCAGCAATGGATGGTATTGTTTACCCATTTTTAACTTCTTTTGACTTTTTTGAACGTTGCCTTGTCACATTACCAGGTTATTTTATTAACGATGAAAGATTTGTTACGTTAGTGAATAATCAATCTTTTGCATTGCCCCTAAAACCACTTTTCTTTCATTTTTTTCCAATTCAGAGAATAAAAAATTATTTAAAGGTAGAGCAAGGTAATCAAAGTATAACATTTGTGCTTACAATACCAGTATCAGGTATTACAAAAAAGCGCAGGGAGATAATTTTTAGGAAAACTTATGATGCCATTACAAATGTACAATATAGTGGTATCATTGGAATTTTTCCTTTTACAAAGGCAATACACAATGATTTACTTCACATAAATAAATACACTGTTGCTTCTTTTGAAAAAACAAATACAAAAATAAATGTAAACACTATTAATTTTTATAAAAAGACGGGAATTGATATGGTTACAGCGCCGCCAGTTCAAAGGTCAAATTATTCAGATATCAACACAAAGTCGAAATACTTGCAAGTTGATGGTTCATTTGATATAATTCAATTAAATTTTACGATTGATAACGCAAATTGCGGTTGTGTTATATTACCTAAATTTATAGAAGTTGCAAACGGCACTGAAGAATATGTATTTGCCATTGATTTTGGAACTTCAAATACCCATATTGAATTTGGGCGTATCGTAAATGATAAGTTAACTAGTACCGAGCCATTTTCAATTGGAGAAAATGAAATGCAAATGTACCTGTTACATAAACCGAAAGAAGTAGCTGAAAATGATGGAGCTTTAAAGTACTTGGATTATGAACGGAGTATTGGAACTACAATAGATGGTGCAAAACAAATTACATTAAGAGAATTTGTGCCTTTTCAAATAGGAATGAATAAGGTAAATTCAATTAAATTTCCATTCAGGACTGCAACTTGTGAGAGTAATGCTTTTGGTTCGAATCAATCAAATAATCGCTTGTTCATAGATGCAAATATTGGATTTAATATTGATGAAGATTCATTGCGAGATGATATTAAATATAAAACGGATCTTAAATGGCTTTTGCAAAAGGCTATAAATGATCCTTTTAATCAGAATAGAATTACTATTTTCTTTAATGAGCTGTTATTGATGATTAGGACGAAAGTTCTACTCCAAGAAAATTTTACTGGAGATATTAACCTGTTAAAGTTAGCACTATCATTTCCATTGAGCATGGGTGATACCCTTAAAAATCTTTTAATTTCGTTGTTCAATGCACAAAAAAACGAAGTTTTTGGGGAGAGAGCACTAGAAATTGTTCAAGTTACAGAATCCATTGCGCCTTATTATCAATTAAGATTTAAAGATTCAAAAATTCAAAATGGTATTTATTGTAATATTGATATTGGAGGTGGAACAACCGATATCGTGATTAGTGATAATAATAATGTGGAAAAACCAAATGAGCTTTTGTGTTACTGTTCCTCGTTTAAGTTTGCAGGGAGACAACTTTGGGGAAGCGGTAGCAACGAATTTAATTTGGAGGATAATGGGTTTGTTTCATTTTATAAAAAATTTATTCAAAAAGCAGATCTAAAAGTTTATCACCAATTGGAAAAAGTTTTAAATAGCAATGCGAATAGAACGGAAGATGTACTTGGTTTATTATTTAGTAGGCCAGAATATAAGTTTATAGATATTTTTTCAGAGAATACGGAATTTAAGGCTGTTTTATTAATTCATTATTCATCAATATTATTCTATATTACAAGGCTAGCGAAAATTAACAATATAAATTTGCCGCGTACAGTTAGCTTTTCCGGTAAAGGGAGTGAATATTTGAATTTAATTTTTCCATCAAATAATGATTTGAAGAGTTTCACACAAAGAGTTTTGGCCATATTTGCAGGAACAGAAGTTAGGCCAGATTTTATTATAGATCGTAGTAACGAACCTAAGGTAATTACCGCTAAGGGTGCTGCTCATTTTGCAACTGAAAAAATTGACCAAATTGATGATGCTTTTGGTATAAATACTACGCCAAATTCAAACGAAAAGAAATTAACTTTAAATAATACTAATTTTATAGGATTTAAAAATATAGAATTTGAAGCACTTAATTTAGCATATATTGATCTTTCTAAAAATAATCATTATTTCAATGATATATTAGAATCACTTAAAGATTTTTTTAATTTACTTTTTGACGATGTTAGTTTGTGTGACGCTATTAATAAAAAATTGCAATTAAAGAATTTTGCGAAATATAAACAATTTTTTATACCTGACCAAGAAAATATTCATGCGGTAGGATCATTACAGGATAGCTTTAAATCAACGTTACATAATATAGATCAAACTGAAAAAATTGTGGATAGCCCCTTTTTTTTCCCGCTAAACTATTCATTAATCGAATTATCAAAAGAAATTTCGCAAACAGCTTAAATTTATTAGAAAAATGAAAAAAATATTTATTATCATATTGTTTTACGGTCTGCCTGTAATTTGTATTGGATCAGATAAATTAAAGAATATACAATTTGAATTAATCAAAGAAACTATTAAATTCCTTGCTTCTGATGATAGTTTGTATGATATTAAGACAGAAATTGAATGTGATGATATAGGAGATTATCAATGTTTAACTAATTATTGTGACGCAAATGGTATAATCAAAGGCTCAAATAGAGTAAATGAATGGAAAGATGTTAAATTAACATCTAAAGTCGAATTAAAAGAATTAATAAATAAAATTTTAAATGAAGTAACTCTTAATAAAAATTATCGTAAGGAACTGCCAACTTATACAGATTATGTTGATTTTATGACTAAGTTAGCCGCGGATTTTAATGAAAATTCGGAAGGAGGTTTGCCTGGTAGTGTGGAGATATCAAATTCTGATAATTTAGAACCACAGGAGGACGTAATGGGTATAGAGAAGAGGTCAGTCGACGTATTAGGTATTTTGGGTATTCTATTTGGATTAACCGCATGCTTAATCGCAGTATATTGTTTTAATCGTGTAAAAACATTGCGCAAGCTAAATATTGGTTCTATCGCACAAGAGGAAAGAATTAACACCATTATTAAAGAATTAAGCACTTTAAAACTTCAATTGGATATTAAGTCAGATAAACAAAGCAATCTTATTATTTTTAATAAACTTGATGAATTAGAAACTCGCTTAAAATTGACTGAAAATAAAAGTGCTGATACGAACAATGTTAATATTAAAAAAAGCAATAAGGAGGAATTTGATCTAATAAATAAAACTAAAAAATTTGCTAAAATACCAGATTTAACCCGGGGATTTAGTAATATGGTGCTAGTAGATTTGCAAAATGGTGAACAAATTTATGAAATTCAAGTCGATGATAATGCCGCCACCTTCAGAATAACAAATGATTTAGACGCACAAAAATATGCCTTATCCGATTTTAATTACTATTTAGCAACCGCTTGTATTTTTGTAAATCAACCAGTTAAGGGAAGTCGTATTCAAACAAATAAAGATGGAGTTCTAAAGAAAGATTCCCAGAATTGGATCATAGAGACAAAAGCTGTGATAGAATTTAAGTAAGTATTACTTTTTTTTAGGTGATAGATTTTTTTTTTAATTGATAATAAATTTTTATTATCCAGAATTTAACTTTATAATTGCTAAATTGTCACTAACAAACTAGCTATTCGAAATTTATGAATGAAATTACAATTCTAATTGAACAAGTTAAGGATTTTTTAATTAAGGAAGGAATCGATACAGAAAGGGTAATTGTATATAACCAATTTTATACTAGAACTAAGGAGTTGTCATTAAGCGAGGAGCAATTTTATAAACAGATACTTTCTAAAGCCTCCAAAGGAATTAATATAAGGGAAATTGAAGAGGCGAAAAATCTTCAACGTGATCAGGATAAGAAAATGGATGAGGCATTAAAGGAAAAAGAGGATGAAATTAATAATGCGCCCAAATTTATTGAAAGATTGATAAATATTGCTTTTGATGATGGGATACTTGAAAGAAATGAACTAAAGAAAATTTTAGAAAGGGCTAGGAGTTTATCCCAAGACGTTAATGCTATTTGCCTAAAAATTAACACAAAACTAGATGATGAGAAGTATAAATCTTTTCCATCCGCTGAATTCGACGCTAAAAACCTCATGGATACTTTGGTTTCCACTGATTGGTATGCTCCTAATAAATACCGATTAGTTGCCCAAATTCCCCAGACACTTTCTAAACCTTTTCCGAGGATGGTTTTAAGTGTATCTTTGATACTTATTCTATTAGGAAGTGGAGCGGCAACTTATTTCCTCTGGTATAAACCGCATCTCACTGAAAAAAACTTACCGCTAATTTATTCCTTTGCTGATAATTTATTTCTAAGATCAGACCCTTCTATATCTGGTAATTCTAATATTATTGAAAAATTACCATACGGTTCGGAACTAAAGATTATTGACACCTTAACAGATTGGTATAAGGTTCAGAATAACAAAAAAGTAGGTTATGTAGCCACACAATATGTACTCAATAAAAACGATTTTATTCAGATGAATGCAATTTTTTTTGATAATATCAGCCGCGAAGCAACGGAATCGTCATTGGCGAGAAAGGCCTTGTTAGATTATTTCAAAAATCGGGGATATATTGGGAAAATGGAAGACATGTTGGAGATTGAATTATTTGGTAGTAAACAAAATAAGGATGTGTGGCAATTAAAAACTAAACCCAAAACTAGCGCTACAAATTCTGTTTATTTTAAAAAATTGTTTAATAAGGATGCCGATTTTCCGGAATTTGGATGTATTATTAACAATTCAAATTCTTATGAGAGAAAGTTTTTATTATTCACATTTAATGAAAATGGTAAATCTACTTTAATTGATGAAAGTGTTGCACCTTTTGATGCATTTATTAAGGATATAAAAAGAATATCGAATAATGGTAAGAATTTATTTAACGTAACATATACTGATAATTAATATATGAAAAATGTTGCGAAACATTCTCTTTTATGGATTATTTTAGTTTTGCCTTACCTTGCGTTCATCCCCGCTTATCGGTATCACAAAAAGACTATTTCAGAAAACGAAAATACTCAAATAGTTATAATTATTAAGGAAGAATTTAAATTATATGTTTACGATTTTGACGGGAATATTTTAATGAAATCCTATATTGCACTTGGTAAAAATTTTGGTGATAAACAGAAGGTTGGTGATATGAAAACACCAGAAGGAATATTTAAGGTAGAAAGTATTGAGAGTTCATCTGATTGGACACATGATTTTAAAGATGATTCACTTGGTGTGATTGAAGGAGTATACGGTCCTTTTTTCATTAGATTAACAGTCCCGGGTCAGAAAGGAATTGGAATTCATGGCACTCATGATCCAAATTCATTAGGAACAAGAGTTTCTGAGGGATGTATTAGAATGGCAAACGATGAGCTGATTAATTTGATATCCCAAATCAGAGTTGGAACATTAGTAATAATCACTCCTTCACAAGATGATGTACGTATAAATTCAAAAACAAAGATTAAGTAAAGCTCATTGGTCGTAAAATTTTTATTTAAAATGAAATACTCCGGTAAATTAGTAAAACAGAAAGGAATGGGTATTAATTTACTAATTTGTATTTTATTATCAGTCTTGTAATACTAATAATAGATATGTTAAAGATATGGCTATAGCCGAAGAAAATGGTAAGCTAACTTTGGAGGAGATAAATTTGGAGATTTCTAATAAGACTAATAATTTTAAATTGGTTATTGATAAAATTGCGCTTCAGAATAATGATTTGTTGCCAGAAAACTATCGGGATCTGCTATGTCCAATAATTAAAATTGCAGTTAAACAACATGCTCAAGAAGAGTTTGTTTCTTATATTTCCGCAAATATTCGCTTAAAACCTGAAGAATTATCTTGGATTATCGAGTATTTTCCAATTGCATTTATGGAGTATGAAGACAGTTTAGATGGCGTTGCGCCTCAATATGATTTGGAGAATATTAATCAGACCAATTCCAATAGCAATATTAATCATTCTTCAATTCAAGGATTATTTCCACAAGCTTCTCAAAGATTACTTTCTATAGCAGAACTTCATACAATGACTAAGCAAGAATTAAGAATTATGCGAAATGAAATTTTCGCAAGACATGGCTATATTTTCAAGACTTCTGATATGAAAGGATATTTTGCAAAACAACCGTGGTATCATGCACAATCTAGTGATGTTAACGGTATGCTTTCAAACATTGAACAACAAAATGTAACACTAATCAAAAAATATGAGTAAATATTTCATCGCATGTTTTGTTTATCTTTTAAGCTGCTCAAAGGATGATACAAAAGGAGAAATAAATAACGCAGTCCAGAAATCTTGTCAATCAAAAATATATGATACGTGTATTGACTTCAATTCTTTAAATAATAGCATTCGTGATGGAGATATTGAAAAACCAGAGGCACTTAAAGAAATCCAAACTATGTTACCTAAATTAAAAAAATACTTTTATAAAAATGGTGGAGAAGATTTTTTAACTTCAAGTTGGATTTTTCCTGTTGAAGGTTACAGTTTAACATCAATTGGAGGTTCAGAGGGCAGTGGATACAACCCTTTAGATTATGATTACTTTGATGGAAATAAACATGGAGGGCATCCAGCCCATGATATTTTTATCAAGGATAATGATCAAGATTGTATTGACGATAGCAAAAAGAATTTTGTAAATGTTCTTTCAATGACGGGTGGCGTTGTAATCGCAATGGAAACCAATTGGGATACAACAAGTAATTTGCGAGGTGGTAAATACATTTGGATTTACGATCCAACTTCAAATAGTCTTATTTATTATGCACACAACAACAGCGTTGCAGTTCAAATGTGCGATATTGTAAAGCCAGGTGACACCATTGCGACAGTTGGACGAACAGGGCTAAATGCATTTAAGAGTCGTTCACCTACTCATCTTCGCATCATGCAGCTTCAACTTGACAATATTCAATATCCAAAACCGCTTGACTGTTATAAAGATTTAAAAGAATTAGCTAAATGATACGATACATTATTGGAGACAAAACATTTAACCTGAAATTATTAAATTCCATTTTAATTATTAATCTCCTTGTAGCTTGTAATACATATAGGGATGATGGTAGAAGCACTTCTGAAGTTAAAAATCAATCTACACCTTCAAAGAAAAGATTAAATTTAACAGAGTTATTGATTGAAATTAGTATGCACCCAGACAATTATCAATTCCTTATTGATAAAATCGCCCTGCAAAATAATGATTATTTGCCGGGCAACTATCAGGAACAGCTTTCGCCCTTAATTAAAATTGCAGTTCAGCAAAATGCACAGGTAGAGTTTATAGAATATATTACTTCAAGTATTCGAGTTAAACCTGATGAATTAATCTGGATAGTTGATTATTTTCCAATTGCCTTGGACTATGAAGATAGTATAAGAAATTTTGCAGCCCAAAATGTAAAAGCTAGCGATACAATTCTGGTGGAAGCGAAACCTGTAATTTCAAAAAATAAATATCCAACAACGTCGAATGTGAAATTTGACCTCGTTGGACATTCGTTAGGAAGTGATTGGAAATTCAGTGATGCATCTGAAATAAAATCGTTGGAAATAATTGGTAAAAACTCAAGCGAAAATAAAATAACTTACAGAGTTGAAATGATTATTGGAGATGATAAATACAGAGCTAGAGCAGACATTGATTACATGCTTGAAAATAATAAATGGATAATTGAAGGAGTAATAGGCAGATATTTTGATGACTTTATAAAAACAAATGAATATTGATGTTCAAACTAATAATAGGTTTACACTTGGGCTTACTAATTACACAGGTCAGCTTTTCTCAAATTATGAGTGAAGGTGGAAACTATATTTCTAATGTGGCAATAAGAATAGCCGTCAAATATACCATTGAAAATTCTACCAATGGAAATGCATTTATTTCAAATTATACTATTTATAATAACAAACTTCGGCCGGTCCTAAAGTTTAACCTAACTAACGATAAGGATCAAAATTTGATTTATATAAATATAAAGAATATTGACAATAATTTGGACAGCGTTCTGTCATATTATTATTATACAGAGAGTGGCGGGTTGTTTATAGTTGATGGAAATGAAAGGGATATTACCATTAACAATACAATTATTTATGACCTTTTGATCTCTTTTCAGGATACTACCAGGACTATCATGGATATTCATACCATAAATAGTGGATTACTCAATAAAGGGTATTATCAACTTGATCAGGTTTCGAATAAACGAATTAGGGAACATAATGAAATGATAATGAAACTACAACAGACTGAAGAAATAGTGAGATTGGAATCAATACAGATATTGCAGTTAAAACAGCAAGAAGAAAAACTTCGTATAGCGGAAACTGAGCGTAAACGTATTGCAGAGTTGAAAGTTATTAATGACTTTTTGATTAATACAAGACCAAATATGATTTTGCCAAATGAGGCACACCAAACATGTTTTTCAAATTGTCAGGAGGTTGCAGTTGGGACGCTAATAGAACAAGGGTGTATTAATTTTAGCCTAAATGAGAAGATTACATTGACTATTGATACAAATGGCCATGTAATTAATGCAAGATTAAATTTGACCGAAAATAATTCGTATTTTGCAAATGAGTTCCAGGAAAATTTATTGACAAATCTTGACGTGGTAAAATTTCCTGTTGCGTATTCATTATTTAATGAAAAACGTTATTCGGTTAATTCCACCTTTGATTACTCTTTAAAAGTTTCTTCAAATTATAAAACTGAGAAATGGAAGTATAAACGAAAAGACATTTTGAAAGATTCTACTGGAAGTATTGTAGATGACAAACATCATTCAGAATTCATAAATTTATTTGATGTTAGCAAATATGGAGTATACGAAGTAGGTATCTGCCATACTCAGTTAAATGGTGCAATAAAGGATTCTATATTCACTGTTAAAAAGGACCGGCTGTTCTATCAATATATTTCTGCTTCTACGAATTTTTTTCCTGCAGGGTCATTGAATGATTTTAATTTTATGCAAAATGATTCTGTTACAGCGACAGTTATTATGCCTATTACATTAAGTTATATTTATCATGGCATAGGTTTGTTTTTTACTTTTACAACACCTACTAAAATATTTTCAGATACCAGTTCTACATCTAGTTATTATTTTCCAAAATCCTCATATTTTGAAGGGGGATTGTTACTGAGCCCACGCGGAATTGTTTACTTAAAGTTAGGTATGGCATACATAGAGAGGAATAGGCTTATTCCCAATAATCAAATCATTGTAGCCCCTTCAGGTTTACCTAAAAATTTACCAAAAACCAACGTAGCACCTATTGTGGGTTTAGCAATCTATGCTAAGCTGATAAATTTACATGGTGGTTACAATTTTCAACTACAATCTGCATATTTGGGTTGCGGATTAAACATTTGGTATAACCGTTAATTTAAAACTTATGCGGAATATAATTTTTTTCATAGTTTTTATTAGTTGTAAAACTGCAATTTCAGTCTCAGTACACTCATGGAACTTAAAAGACTTTGGGAGTACAAAAAGTTCTGATCAGCTTAAATTTATTGTAACTGCGTAACCACACGGTAAACTACACTCCAAAACTATCAAATAATTTCTTTAACTGCAGGTTTCCAGTTTTGCGGAAGTAGTTCGTGGAGTTGGGAGAGCTTGGTATCGTTTATTTTTGTTAAAACATCTGCCAGCCATTCTTGTGGATTAATATTATTTAATTTGCAGGTTCCAAAAAAGGAATACATCATGGCTGCGCGTTTTGCACCTTCGTGTGATCCGGCAAACATGTAGTGTACATTCCGGAGCATATTGACCCCCCTATTCCGTTTCATGTTGACCCCGGCATTCCGGTGAACGTGACCCCCCTTTTTTTGTAAAGTTAAACGACTTTATTTTTTAGGTCCGGATGAGTTTTTTTAAGGGTGATTTTTGCATGTCATTCCGGCACATGTTGACCCCGTATGATAAAAAAAATGTGATTGGATTGC
>Ga0163148_10001830_pt1 | contig 26945 bp, 30 predicted proteins | sample OliLakLV19MP7P2_FD_148606 | JGI IMG/M metagenome (GOLD analysis project Ga0163148, IMG submission 148606) | Freshwater microbial mat bacterial communities from Lake Vanda, McMurdo Dry Valleys, Antarctica- Oligotrophic Lake LV.19.MP7.P2 | ecosystem: Environmental > Aquatic > Freshwater > Lake >... | reverse complement strand
GATGAATTGCTGAATCAGGACGTCAAGACCAACGGGCTCGGCAAGAGCCGGCCGACCAACCGGACTGAACTCATCGCCATCGTGCGCAGCCATTTATATCGGCGCCAAAAGCAACCGCAGGTGATCACCAATCTGTTTCGTGAGAAACATGTCCGCTATGCCGCGTGATGAACTACGCACTATTTAGTGGTCGGCTCAGTATGTCGGATTTCTTTATGTACTACTGGAAAGTGGAGGACTCTCAACTGCGCAAACGCGGAGCAGCGCACATTGTCAGTTTTGAAAAGATCGTGGCGCACGATGAAGACGAATTCAAAAGATTAGAATCGTATCTTGGATTTGCCATCGGGCGTGAGGGTTTTGGCAAAGTACATTTTGACTTTGACCGCGCCGACCCGACATTTTCTGCGGGATATGGGAGAAAGATCCAGGAGGCCAGTACTGATTTCAGAAGCATACTGACGGATCGCCAAGTAAGGAAAATCAAGTCGGCATATAGCGGCCTGAATGAAACCTATGAATGGTGGTGATGCTTCACTTGGGCATCCATGCATAGCAAGGAATGTGAACTTCAATTCAACTCTCGCCACGACGCCTTGTGCCAGCCTTCGCGAAGAATGCTCGGCCACGACCTGCTGGACGAGTCATGACTCTATGCAAATAGGAAGTGAGGGCGAGCCCAACCAGCCTTTGGTAACCGTGGTTATTCCTTCATATAATCATGAGCGATATGTGTCTCAAGCCATTGAGAGTGTGGTTTCCCAGTCCTATCGGAACATAGAGATTATTGTTATCGACGATGGTTCGAAAGACCAGTCGGTACAGATCATTACTAGCTTGGCAGAAAAACATGACTTTACCGTAATTGCACGAGAGAACCGGGGGCTCGCAAGGACGCTGAATGAAGGTATTGGATTGGCGCATGGCATGTACATCAGCTTTGTGGCGTCCGATGATTATTACTTCCCGCATCGAATAGAGAATGCGGTTCGTCAACTCAATAAATCTAGCGGCAAGGTGGCGTGTGTGTATTGCGATGGCCACATCGTGGATGAAGCGGGTAAGGAAATAGGTTTGTTCGGAGATAGGCATCCACGTCCTCTAGTGGGTAGCATTTACGATAATTTGCTGGTCGGCAATTGGATCCCCGGTATGGGCGTGACGTTCAAGGCGGAGGTGCTTAAGCAGTTTAAGTTCGATGAACGATTTATGATAGAGGATCACACACTGTTTCTGCGCATGTTCAAAGACGATAAGCACGAGTTGATTTTCTATAAGGATCTTGGGTTCGTCTATCGATGGCATGGATATAATATATCGAGGCCTGGAGAATTAATGGACATCGAAAACAGGTTGATTGAATCTTCTTTCGAAGATGTTGGACGATATGCGGAGTTTAAGCGGCAATTGAAAAATCGATCTTTTGCCAGAATTGAAGTGGGGCAGTGGAAGAACTTTTACTTATTGTTTCTTCATTTATCCAGGGTATTTCGGAGGAAATTGGCGTGATCTACAAGGCGAGGGTCGGTGTGTGGGAGCCGGCGAAGCAATTCGGCAATGTTTCTTAATCCAGTCAGCTTATGGCGTAAGCCCACATAATCTCCCCGTGACGTTTGCCGCTCCGAGACAGGCTTGCCTAAAATAGACGACTTCTTTAACAGTCTGTAGATCCCGACGTTGTCCGGAAAATTCGCACGGGGTCAGGTGACCTGCCAGTACGGAGCATCTTCTTGTCCGCGATCTGCAAAATGCGGATTGTCTGGATCTTGTGGCGTCCTCGCTCTGAGAGTGCCATGATTATGAATATATTATCCGTGGCGATCGGTCCACGCTCCTGTGCCTAATACGAGAAGTAGTCGTTTCTCAAACGATATCGTTCAGGCAACGCAGCCTAAAAGAGATTTGATTCAAGAAAGCCTATCGATCTGCCGTTCGAACCTCACGTGCGGTCAGGGAAATTTTCGCCTTAGCATTTCAACTATGGGACAAGCGGCTCCTCTGTGTTTCGTAGACTCAGGGAGAATTCGTTCCTTATTTGGATGGATCCCATATGAAAGCACGACAGGTATCGGAGTAAGTGAAATCACTCTTGATGAGCCGATCGCCTGTTCGGATCGAAGTAAATTCGATTTTTGAGAGAGTGTGACGTCAGGCGAACATCGGAACCGACGATTCGGAAGAGACTTGAAAACGGTTTTCCGTCGCTTGCTAGAGCTGTCTATGTCGAAAAATCACCTTGAAGGACGGTCAACGTCGCGCGCGTCGGGGGAAAGTCTAACAGTTAGTTACTTTGCGAAGTCCACGTCTGTTGGGCCAACCAGTCGGTACAGAATATTCCAGTTTCTTCCGGTTTTGAGGGAACACGGAGTTGAGTGTACTGTTTGTCCGTTGTTCGAAGAAACCTATTGTGAAATTATCGAAATTCCCTCGCCTTTTCTGCGAGTGATGACAAAAATAGCCTATGTGATTGGCCGATTTCTACGCAGGGCGTGGGATGTTCTGACCATCGGGGATGTTGACCTCGTCGTGATTGAAGGACAACTGTTTCCATACATGCCCGCTTTCTCAGAACGAGTGCTAGCAAGGCTTGGTTATCGGCTTATCATCGAGTTCGACGATGCCATCTATCTGACGCGAGGGCATCGATGGAAGATTCCAGCTCTGTTGCGCATGGCATCGGGGGCGATCGTGGGGAATGAAGTGCTTGCGCAATACGCCAGACGATACGCAACGCAGGTTCTTGTGGTCCCCACAGTGGTCGACACCCAACGGTTTATTCCGGTGAAGAGGAAAGCGCGGTTGATTGGGACCGCGACCAAAGATCCTGTCACAGTCGTGTGGATCGGCCTCGCGTACAATTTGGGATATTTGGATATCGTGGCCCCTGTGTTGAAGGAAATGCAGGATAAAGGGCTGATCAAGTTCAGGGTCGTCTGTTCTCGGCCTCCACGGCTGCCTGGTCTCATGGTTGAGTTTAGAGCCTGGCAATTAGACCAAGAAGTGAGCCTCCTGCAAGATTGTGATATTGGAATTATGCCTCTGCCTGACACAGAGTGGGCCAGGGGGAAATGCGCGTTGAAGCTGCTGCAGTACATGTCTGTTGGGATGGCGACGGTGGCGTCTCCAGTGGGAGTAAATCGAGAAATTATTTCTGATGGGGAAACAGGATTTCTGGCTGTCACTGAACAGGATTGGCGGAACAGTCTTGCTCAGCTCTGCCAGGATGCGTCGCTCCGCGAACGAATGGGTCGTGCGGCGCGAACAACCGTGGAGGAACGCTATTCACTGCGTGTGTGGGGACCTCGTTTGGCACAGCAGTATCAAGCGATGGCAGACCATGCTCTTTCCTCCCGTGTAGGCGATTCGGTCGCGCAAACGTCGAGTAGGCATAATTAGATGTTTCTTCTTTTATTGACATGCACCTTGGCCTTTCTGTTTTCGTTTTATGGCGTGCCGATCGCCAGGCAGGCGGCGCTGAAATATGGCATCGTCGATGCCCCAGATGGCCGGTTGAAGCATCAACGAGAACCGGTTCCATACTTCGGTGGATTGGCAATTTATCTCGCCTTTCTGATGAGCCTGGCGTTCACCTTTGAGTTTCGTCAGGACGTGTTGGGGATTGTGCTGGGTGGGACGATTGTGGTGATGCTGGGCCTGATCGACGATTTCGGCGTCCTGACACCCTGGACCAAGCTGGTCGGACAGCTGCTTGCCGTGTTCGTATTGATTAAGAGCGGGATCAGGATCGAGATTGCGGCCTTGCCGGACTGGTTGGATCTCACATTGACGGTGCTCTGGATGGTGGGGCTAATCAATGCATTCAATCTGCTCGATATCATGGATGGTCTCTCGGCTGGTGTAGGGGCGGTGAGTGCATTCTGTTTGCTCGTCGCCGCGTTGCTGCAGGGCGATCTCACGATTGCCGGCATGCTCGTCGCGTTGATCGGAAGCTTGCTGGGATTTCTGAAGTACAACTGGCACCCTGCGCGGATTTATATGGGAGATACGGGCGCGATGCTGATCGGGCTTCTTCTTGGGGCCATGGCAATGATTGGGAAATATCCCAGCGATCACCCCCTTTCGCTCCTTACCCCTGTGTTTATTGTAGGCATTCCGATTTTCGACACGCTGTTTGTGATGTACATTCGTTACCGGCGTGGACTGCCAATCTTCTGGGGGAGCCCGGATCATATTGCGATTCGTCTGCGGCATTGGGGGCTGTCAGTTCCGCAGATCGTGATCACGAGTTATGTGGCCACGGCGGTTGTGGGAGTGATCGGCCTGGCGATGTTGTCTGTCAGTCAGGAAGTGGGGTGGGGACTCTGCGCAGGGACGGCTGGCTCGCTCTTGCTCGTCACGATGTTGTTGGCGAAGGTGGATGTCAGCCGGCCTGGGCTGGCTGTTGCTGCATCCTCACAAGACGAAGGGAGAAAGGCCGCATGATTCTCATCGTCGGCGCCGGGTTAGCCGGTCTCAGCGCAGCCTATCATCTCTCCGGACTCCCCTATCGTCTCTATGAGCGGGAGCAGGAGGTCGGTGGCCTGTGCCGTTCGTACAAGAAGGACGGCTTTACCTTCGACTACACCGGGCATCTGCTCCATTTCCGCCAGGCAGAAATCAAGGCCTTGGTGGAAAAGCTCTTAGCCGGGAAACTCCAGAAACATTCCCGTAAGTCGGTGGTCTTCTCCCACCGGACCTATACGGAGTATCCATTTCAGGTCAATACATTCGGGCTTCCGCCCGAGGTGGTGCGGGAATGTTTGATGGGATTTATTGCCACGCTCACGAATCAGCCGTCCGGCCCTCCGCCCCAGGATCGATCGTTCAAAGAGTGGATTCTCGACAATCTCGGCGAAGGTATGGCCAAACACTTCATGGTCCCGTTCAACGAAAAACTCTGGCAAGTCTCGCTGGATGAACTCACGTCGGATTGGGTATCGTGGCTGGTGCCGAAACCGGAGATCAAGGATGTGGTCAACGGCGCTTTAGGGATCAAAGACAAAGCATTCGGCTATAACCCGTCGTTTCTCTATCCCGCGAACGACGGTATCAAAGTGCTGCCGGAATCGTTCCTGCCCGGCATCGACGGGATCACCCATGGCGCGGAGCTGGTGGAAGTGGACACCAAGCGCCGCCGTGCGATGTTCCGCGATCATGCGCAGGGGGGAACGAGAGAAGAACGATATGACTCGTTGGTCTCCACGATTCCGATTCCGGAGCTGGTCCGTCGTTGCGTCGATTTCCCCGCTCCATTGAGAGACGCAGCGGCCGCGTTACGCTGGGTCTCAGTCTACAATATTAACCTGGGAATCGGCCGCGAGCAGGTGTCGGATAAACATTGGATCTATTTCCCTGAAGTGGAGTATCCCTTTTACCGTGCCGGGTTTCCCATGAACTTTTCTCCTTCATTGGGGCGTCCTGGTTGCAGTTCGATGTATGTGGAGATATCGCACAAGCCGACGGAGCACCAGTCTGCGGAACAGTTGATTGGCCGGGTGCGCGACGGCCTTGAGCAGGCCGGTATTCTTCGCCCGGATGATGAGCTAGTGGTGTCGGATGTCAAAGATCTCCACTATGCTTATGTCTATTTCGACCACCACCGTGCGAAGGCGGTGCCGGCTATTCTCGCCGAGCTTGAGCGGCGGGGAATCTACTCGGTCGGTCGCTATGGGCGATGGGAACATACGTCGATGGAAGATGCGATTGGACAGGGAAAACAAGTTGCCGAGAGCCTGAGAGCCCTCTACTCGCATAAAGCCTCAGCTTGAGGGGTGTGGCGTGTATAAGGTTTGCCATATCATTACCAAACTCGAACTGGGAGGGGCTCAGAAAATCACGCTGCGAACGATGGCGCATCTCGATCGGTCGAAATTTATTCCGGTTCTGATCGTGGGAGGAGAAGTGGGCGAGCTCGATACGGACGCGGCTCGTATTGTAGGCACAGAGCTCTATAGGATCCCATCGCTTATTCGAGCAATCCACCCGATTCAGGATGTGAAGGCCCTTTTCTCGCTAGCAAAACTATTGCGAAGAATCCACCCTCTGATTGTCCATACCCATAGTTCTAAAGCGGGGATTCTTGGGCGCTGGGCGGCGCGGTTGGCAGGCGTTCCCGTGATCGTTCATTCCGTTCACGGATTCGGGTTTACGCCGACTCAGCACCCCGTATTCAAGCGATTCCTGATCCTATTGGAACGATGGTCATCGACAGTTACGCAGTGGGTATTCACCGACTCGGAAGCGAACAGGCAGCAGGGGATCGCTCTTGGCTTATTTACAGAGGATCGATCAGCCATGCTGCCTCCGGGAATCGATCTTCATGCGATCCGTGCTGTTCGGGTCGATCGTGACGACAAGCGGCGTAGTCTCGGGCTCGACCCTCTGCGACCATTGATCGGCATGGTTGCTCCGTTTAAGCCTCAAAAATCCCCGCTTGATTTCGTCCGTGTGGCCTCGCGCGTGTGTCGAGAACGGTCGGATGCACATTTTCTTATGGTAGGGGACGGCGAATTACGTCAAGCTGTTGAAGAGGAAATCCGTCGTCTGGGCTTGGCGCATTCGATTACCCTGACGGGATGGCGTCGTGACGTTCCTGAGATCATGAAGTGCTTGGATGTCTTTCTCCTTACATCCGGGTGGGAAGGGTTGCCGCGAGTCTATCTAGAAGCGCTTTGCAGTGGGGTGCCGACCGTCGGGACCCGTGTTGATGGTGCAGTAGAAGTGGTCATCGACGGGGTTAACGGGTTTCTAAAAGAGCCAGGGGACATTGACGGTCTTGCCGATAGGGTGCTCTGGTTGTTGAATCACCCGGAAGAAGCCAAGGCGATGGGGTTACATGGCATGTCGATCTCGAAGAGGTTTGACTGTTATGAAGTAGTTCGTCAGCAGGAGTATCGGTATGAATGGTTGGTAGCAAAAAAGCAAAAAGATGACTTGCCACCTATCCCGGAGCATGTTACACACCTCAATATATAATTGTTGGTTGATCATATCCCAGCGAGGTTTCCATGAATGTTCCACTCTTAGATCTTCAAGCGCAATATCGAACGATCAAGTCAGAAGTGATGTCGGCCATAGAGGCTGTCTGCGACGAGCAGGGGTTCGTGCTCGGACCTCGCGTCGTGGCCTTCGAGGAGGCGACAGCACAGTATATCGGTAGCCGCTATGCGATCGGCTGCGCATCTGGAAGCGATGCGCTGTTGCTCTCCCTTATGGCCATGGGAGTGAAGGCCGGGGATGAGGTCATCACGATTCCGTTTACGTTTTTTGCCACAGCCGGCGCGATTTCACGATTGGGCGCGAGGCCGGTGTTTGTAGACATTCAACCGGACACATTTAATATCGATCCGGCACTCATTGAACGAGCGATCACGCCTCGCACGAAAGCCATCATTCCCGTTCATCTTTTTGGCCAATGTGCGGATATGGCTGTGATCAACGAGATTGCAAAGCGAAAACATATTCGCGTCATTGAGGATGCCTGCCAAGCGATTGGGGCCAGCCAGGGAAACACGCGCGCCGGTGTCCTTGGAGACACCGGGTGTTTCAGTTTTTTCCCCAGCAAGAATTTAGGCGGATTTGGAGACGGGGGCCTCATTACGACCAACGACAAGGCCCTTGCCGATTCCATGGCCATGCTTCGGGTTCACGGGAGCCAGGTCCGCTATCTCCATGAGGCGATCGGATTCAATAGCCGACTGGATGCGCTCCAGGCGGCCGTGCTCCTGATCAAACTGAAGTATCTTGACCAGTGGACCGAGGGCCGCCGCCGAAACGCCGAACGGTATCGGCAGTTGTTCGCCCAGACACAGCATGCGGATTGCGTCACGCTACCACCGACGAGGCCCGGCAATTTCCATGTGTATAACCAGTTCACTGTTCGAGCGCCGAAGCGTGACGAGTTGCGTGCCTTCCTCAAAGAGAAGGGAGTCGGCACGGAAGTCTACTATCCTCTCCCCATGCACCTTCAGAACTGCTATCGCGATTTAGGACATCAGAAGGGGGCTTTCCCTCTGTCAGAACAGGCGGCTGAAGAGGTGATGTCTCTTCCTATCTATCCGGAATTGACAGAGACACAGCAGTCCTACGTGGTGGAGATGATTGCGGAATTCTATCGACTCGCCTAACAAGACGAGGTAGACAGACAGATTCCTACTACGTCGTAATCGCCCCTTCCGAGGCAGACGAGACATGCCGCGCGTACTTGCCCATGACGCCGGAGGTGTAGCGCGGGAGCGGCTGCTTGACCTTCTTGAGCCTGGCTTTGATCTCTTTCTGCGAGAGCTCCACGGTCAGCGTCCGTTTGGCGATATCGAAGACAATCATGTCGCCATTTTTCACTGCTCCGATTGGACCGCCCTTGATCGCTTCCGGCGCCACGTGACCTGCCATGAGGCCATGGGTAGCTCCGGAGAAGCGGCCGTCGGTAAGCAGCGCAACGGAGTCGCCTAAGCCCGCGCCGACGATGGCCGCAGTCACGCCCAGCATTTCTCTCATGCCGGGCCCGCCGGACGGACCTTCATATCTGATCACCACGACATCTCCCGCTTTGATTTTGCGGGATTGCACGGCAACGAACGCATCCTCTTCCCGGTCATACACCTTCGCCGGGCCTCGGAATGTCATGATCGAGTGCCCCGCCACCTTCACCACGCAGCCTTCGGGAGCCAGATTCCCCCGTAGAATCACCAGCCCGCCGGTTTGCTTGATCGGGTTGGATAGAGGCCTGAGGACCTGTTGGCCGGAAGTTTCCTTGGCCTCATTGGCTTCTTCTCCGATGGTTCGACCAGTGACCGTCGGTTGAGCGGCATGTAAGATGCCTGCGTCGAGCAGGCGTTTGGCGACCAGCGTCGTCCCTCCGGCTGCGTAGAGATCCGAAGCCACAAATCGCCCGCCTGGCTTCAAGTCTGCGAGCAACGGCACCTTCCGATTGATCTTGTCGAAGTCGTCGATGCTCAGTTTGATATTGGCTTCGCGCGCGATAGCAAGGAGATGCAGCACGGCATTCGTCGAGCCTCCGGTTGTCGCGACTGCGGCAATGGCGTTTTCCAGCGATTTCCGCGTGATGATTTGGCGGGGCCGCAGGTCTCGCTTCAGCAGATCCATGACCATCTTTCCGCACTCGAACGCCACGTCGTCTTTTTTCTGGTCCATAGCCGGCACGCCGTTCCGTCCCATCGGTGAGATGCCGAGAAACTCGAACGCGATCGCCATCGTATTGGCCGTAAACTGGCCGCCGCAGGCACCAGGACCTGGGCAGGCATGGTCTTCGAGGTCTTTGAGTTCGGCATCGTTCATCTTGCCTGACGCATGTTTTCCAACCGCTTCGAACACGTCTTGAATCGTCACGTCGTGTCCTTGGAATCGACCCGGCATGATCGAGCCGCCATAGAGCATGACCGACGGCAAATTCAGGCGAGCGAGGGCCATCACGGTGCCGGGAATGGTCTTATCACAACCGGACAAGGCCACCACGCCGTCGAATAGATGGCCACGAGCCACGAGTTCGATCGAGTCGGCTATCACCTCTCGGCTGATCAGCGACGCCTTCATCCCCTCCGTGCCCATCGAAATGCCGTCCGACACCGCAATGGTGTTGTACTCGATAGGGGTACCACCGGCGGCTCTGATACCGGCTTTCACCCGTTCCGATAATCGGCGCAGGTGAAAATTGCAGGGCATGATCTCGATCCAGGTGTTGGCGACGCCGATGATCGGACGAGACAGATCCTCGTCGGTGAATCCAACGGCCTTCAACATCGCTCGAGCCGGAGCCCGATCGGGGCCGGCTAATAAATTGCGGCTTAAGAGCTTCAACTCTTTCGGCATAACATCACCTTACAGGCTGCTGAATTTGCGGTCACTCCTCACCAGCCCATTGGGGCTGGGCCACACTGCACCGTCCTGCCCTTGTACACGACATGTTCCCAGGGGTCAAGATCATGTTCAACGAGCATTTACATACTTATGCCTGATGGAGAGGCAGATCCTTCATCATCCCGCCCTTATGCGGCTTGGCTTTCATCGGACCGCTCGCGCCACCATGAGGGTTGCTGTACCCCTTGCCTGCATCCTTGTGTTGCTGCATCGCTTTCTCATGCTCGCTCTTCTCCTTGGCGCGCTGCTCAGGAGTCAAGAGGGCATAGACATCCCGACGGGCCTTGATGGAGACCATACGCAAGGTGACCTGTAGATCCGCGCTCTGCTTCAGCTTGGCTTCGATTGCCCCCAGATCGGACTTCTCATCCTCGGTGAGGGCTTTCAATTCGCGCTCTGCCACCTGGATGTCGGCTTCACTCTTGATACGGGTCTTGTCCAGGTTGAGCTGCATCTCTTTCAGTTTCGCCACTTGCTCCGCCGTGAGCCCGATGTCTTTGTCATGCTTGAGCAGATGCCGGATCAGGTGGCCGGTGCTGTTATGCATCATGCTCCCGCCATGTCCGCCCATTGAGCCATGCCCACCGCCTCCGTGTCCTTCCTTGCCATAGCCTGGCTCATTGGCCCAGACCGAGGACATTCCAACCGATAACGCAAATACCGATGCGACGGCCAGTGTCACGATTGATGGTCTTCCCTGCTTCATGCCTGCCTCCTTAGGTTGAATCGGATGAATACGTCGACTCCATGGTGCCTTACGTTTTCGTCATCCCTGCTCGCCGTGAGCCTCTTGAATGAGAACTCTGCCGGGATTGTAATCAGCTTTCGCTCTGTCCACAAGGTCATGATTTCCCCCACCCTCGTACTCATACACTGGTCGTCGGAGGTGTGGAGCGTTACGGTTACGTAGATTGCCAGATCGATCAACACAACGCAAGACAACAACGCAACTCGATAGGTCCGCGTGGAATACTCACTCCCAGCAACATGAAAATGGAACCGGTTGTAGGTCTTGGCTATTTCGATATTGCCGGAGGCCGTCGGAGTAGCGAGCGTCAGAGATGTGCTCGGCGTTGGGCCTGGGCCAGCAACTCGGCGCGTGGGTCCGGATGTGTGATAGCTCTGAGTTGGTCGTAGAGTGTGCGCTCTTCGTCGGTCGATGAAGGAGGCATCACAATCTGGATTGTCAGGAAAAGGTCGCCGTGGCCGCCGGCCGCTGCGGGGAGGCCCTTGCCCTTCAGCCGAAGCTTACTGTCGGCCTTGCTTCCGGGCGGAACTTTCACCCGGACCGGCTCCATCAGCGTTGGAGCCATCACCTCGGCGCCCAAGGCCGCTTCCCAGGGGAAGACGGGGAGGGACACATGAATATCGCTCCCCTGTCGGCGAAAGACGTTGTCTGGAGCGATGGCCACACGCAAGTATAAATCGCCTGGCTTGCCGCCGTTGGCACCGGGCTGCCCCTTGCCGGCTACGCGCACCCTTGTCCCATCCTGGACACCGGCAGGGATTCGGACTTCGATCGTATTAGGTTGCAGTGTGGCGCCTTGACCCTGGCAGGTTGGACAGTGGCGTCCACGAAGGGCTCCACTTCCGTGACAGGTGGCACAGGACACAGGTTCTTGTAGGGTCATGCGCTTCGTCACGCCGATGAACACCTCGGCCAGCGTCAACTGGACCTCCGTTTCAAGATCTTCGCCCTGCATGGCCAATCCGCGGCCAGTGCCTGTTCGCCCTCGCCCTTTGAAGAGATTGTCGAAGATGTCGGAAAAGCCTTCCCCTCCGGGTGCCGCGTTCTGGCTGTACCCACGGGCGCCGGCTTGGCTGCGAGCCTGCTCATAGGCCTCGGCCTGTTCCCAGTTGGCGCCATATTGATCGTACTTTTTTCGTTTGTCCGGATCGGAGAGGACTTCCTGCGCCTCGTTCAGTTCTTTGAACCGTTTCTCCATCTCGGCCTTCTTGGCGCCGCTGTGCATGTCAGGATGGAATTGGCGCGCGAGGCGGCGATAGGCCTTCTTGATGTCGTCCGTCGAGGCAGACTTGGGAAGACCGAGAATCTGATAATAGTCGCGTGGTGTGGTCGCCATGAATTGCAAATCGCGCGTGACGGGTGATGAGTGATAGGCAGGCGAAAGAAAGCCTAGTACAGGGAATCACTAGGCCGGTACAACCAGTTCACTGGTCACCGGTCGCTGATCACCCATCGCTCGTTGTGCAGCTTACGGAGTCGGTGGGGGCTTTGCAAGAGCGAGAGGCCGGATTAGCAGGCAGCAGAAAAATGATGCTGTCCCGTCTGAGATCCAATTGCTCGCATGTCTGGGACAAGCCCGGTCTGTCTGGTCCATCTGGTTAATCTCATGTACCCAAACAAACCAGACAGACCAAATCAACAAGACAGGCTGGCGGGCTGTTTCAGCATCCTGCTTTAGCGTGGGACGACGGTCTTCGCCCGCGCCATCATCTTGCAGTAGGAGCAGATTTCAGCTGTGGTGGGCTGGCTGCAGGACGCGCAAGGGTGGAGGACGGCCCGGTCTTTCTCCGTCATGGTGGTTGCCGTCGGCTGCTTCTTGCTCTGCTTTTCAAGAAAGCCCCAATAGAACGTCTGCTTCGTGCCTGGCGACTCGGTCTCCAGACGATTCAAGACCTCCTTGTACTGGAGCATCTTGGAGCCCTTCGCCATGGGGCATTCCTCGACGATGTAATCGATCCGGTTCAAGACCGCATAGGCCGCGAGTTCTCGTTCTGAGAGTCGGTAGAGAGGCTTCACCTTTTTGGCAAACCCTGCCACCGAGGCCGGCAACGACGGGCCCTGCTTATCCAGATACTCTTCCTGCCAATGCAGCACGTTGCCCAGGAGCCTGGCCGCTTCGTCGTCGAGATTGTGGCCTGTGGCCATGACGTCATAATTTTGTTCGATTGCCACGCGATTGAATTGGTAGCGTTTAATGGTGCCACAGGTGGAACAGGTTGGGCGGTGGATGAGCTGAGCCAGTTCCTTGATTCCCGCGCCGGCTTCCTGTTCGACCGTATGGAGGTGCAGCGTGGCTCCATGTGAGGCCGCGACCGCTTCGGCGAACTTTGTCACCTTGGTATGCGATTGCTCAGAATAGGCTCCAATGCCGAGGTCGACATAGAGCCCGTCGGCGCGATAGCCCATCTTGAGCAGAATATCCCAGAGCGCCAGACTGTCCTTCCCGCCGGACACGGCCACGAGAATCCGGTCCTCCTTGCCAAACATCTTCTCTGACTTGATCGCTCGCGCCACCTGATCGTGGACGAAGCCGTTGAAGCAACCTTTACAGAAGGCCGCATTGTGGCGGGGGAGGCCGATGACCGCTTTGGTTTTACATTTGGTGCAATTCATTCTTGGCTCGTGAAACGTGAAACGTGAAGCGTGGGGATCCACCAGAGATGACTGGTCGGACTTCAATCTGATCGCCGTCGTAGAGCATTTCGTCTTCGGTGACGAGATCGTCGCCTTTGATCACCAGATGCGCTTCGACGACGAGATTCAACTCGCGCAGGAGGTCCTTGACCTTCTTGGGGCCTTTGACTTCGACGGTTCTGGCTGGATGGCTCAGTTGGACTTGCATGGGGGGATCATAAGCTGCCGTGCCTGTAGGGGGCAAGGGGTGAGTGTGGCAGGATGCTGGGAAAGTTTACCGGTTTGTCTTGTTCAGTTGGTCTGTTCGGTCTGTCTGGTCTATCGGGTCTGTCTCGTTTGTTTGGTTGAGCGAAACTCACCAGAAAAACACAGCAAACCAGATAGACCGACCAACCAGACAGACTGGGCTAGATCGCCGCTTCCCGCAGAAACTTCGCCGATTCTTCCGGTGCCACAGGATTGATGTAGAACCCTGTCCCCCATTCGAAGCCGGCCACGTGGGTCAGCTTCGGAATGATTTCAATGTGCCAGTGATAGAAATCTCCGGTCTTCTCGTGGAGGGGAGAACTATGGAGGATAAAGTTGTAGGAGGGCTTCGCGAGGACCTTGTCCATCCGTCGAAGCGCTTCGGAGAGCATCGGCGCGAGGAACTCGAATTGTGTCTTCTGGCTCTCTTCGAAGTAGCCTGCGTGGCGTTTCGGGAGAATCCACATCTCAAAGGGAAAGCGTGGGGCATAGGGGGTGACGCAGAGGAACTCGGAGTTTTCTGCGACGATGCGATCCCCGTCTGAGAGATCCTGCCGAAGAATATCGCAATAGATGCAGCGTTCTTTCTGTTCATAATGGGCTCGGCATCCGTCAATTTCTTCCATCACACTGGTGGGGATGATCGGCAGAGCGATGAGCTGGGAGTGGCTGTGCTCCAGTGTGGCGCCGGCTGAGGCGCCATGGTTCTTGAAGATCAGAATATAGCGGAAGCGCGTGTCTTTCTTCAGATCGATCATCCGATCGCGATAGGCCCACAGCACGTCCTCGATCCGCTTGGTCGGCATGTCGGCCAAGGTATCTGTGTGGTTCGGGGTCTCGATGATGACTTCATGGGCGCCGATCCCATTCATGCGATCGTAGAGTCCGTGGCCTTGGCGGTCGAGATTCCCTTCGATCTGGAGCGCGGGGAACTTGTTCGGCACGACACGCACGGTCCAGTTCGGGCTGTTGGACTCAGCCGGCTGCGGTCGGTAAGCCATGATCTCTTTCGGCGTGAGTCGCTCTTGCCCTGGGCAAAATGGGCAGAGGGCTGCTACCAAAGGCCGGGGGGGCGACACAGGAACGAAGTCGTGAGGCCTGGCGCTACGTTCAGATGAAATAATCACCCACCGACCGACTATGGGATCACGGCGTAAGTCAGGCATCTTTTCCTCCAAACTCGTGAAGCGTTAAACGTGAAACGTGAAACATGAGATATGAAGTGTTTGATGGAAGAAGGCTGTCCACTGTTCAGTGGTGTTCCCGCATCAATGTATTGTCGTTTCACGTTTCACCTTTGACCTTTCACGTCCGTCACACTCGCCACAACCCAGCCTCAAATTCAGGCCCCGGCACCATCAATATGGCTGGACGATGGGGCGGGTAGCGTGCGATCTCCAAACGCTGTTCCAGCACCAAGATGGTCATATGGATTTCCTGCCCGGCTGTGAGCTGTAAGTCCTTGAATGGCAGGGCCAGTTCGATAATCTTCCGATGGCAGATCGATTGGTAGGGGGCGATTTCCTGCCAATGCTCGTGTGCCAGTTTCTGCGAGAGCAGAAACTGGTGTGACTCTGACGGCTTGAGTGAAAACGACAAGCGATAGTGGCGCTCAGGCGTTTGCAACTGCAGCTCGACCGTGAGCCCTGCATGGCGCGGCAGCGATTGTTCGTCAGGATCGAGCCGGAGATATAGCTGGTCAAGACTCCATCCAAATTGGATGTCGGTCAATATTCCTTCGGCTTTCCACATCGCACCGAGCGGTGGCTGCGTCTTGATTCTGCCCGCTCCGCGCCATTCGAAAAAATTGGTCACCCATCCATCGATGGAGGGGTTCAGCAACGAAAGCGGCATCGTCACAAGGCCTGCCTCCGGCATGCCACGAAGATGACAGATCGGCCGATTCAACAGGTCCGGCGGCGTCAGTCCTGCAATCGTCCACACGTTCCGAAGATGGGTCCGAAAGAGCCGATCGAACTCCACTTTGTAGTCGGTATCGAAATCGTCCCCATACCACCAGAACCAATCGCTGCCTTCGGCGGCATAGAGTTCGTCCCAGGCGGCTTGTGCGCGATCCGCAGGGAGTGTGGCCGCAATCTCTGCAAGGCGGGATCGCGTCTGACTGACCAGGTCCCATCCCTGATTGTCTTCCTGGTGGCCGATCCAGATCTTGTAGTCCTGATTGATCCAGGAGCCGGAATGGAGATGGCTGATCCGCCGAGTCGCGGGCGCGGTGTTGAGCGCGTGGGAGATCGTCGCAGTCGTGGTGCGAATCGCGTGGCCGTCGAGCTTGCCGGTCGAGCAATCCTTGTAGAGGAGTGAGAGAAACTGTTCACCTCCCTCGTGGTAATGCTCCCATGGGTTTTCCCCGTCGAGCACAATCGCGATCGTGACCTGTTCCTGCGGTGCCTCGTGAATAATGTGCCGCAGCCGGCGAAGGACATCCTCGGCGGCCATGTCAGGAGTGGTTTTGTGGTAGACGAATCCAAAGGCATCGGAGATCTCCCGATCGCGAAACAGGATCGTGACGTCTTGGCCCTCCGGCCCAACCAGGTAGGGCTGATATAGATCCCGGTGGCGTTCCCACGGCTGCTGGGCTGCTTCGAGGGAGCGAGCGAGGATGCCTTCGTCGGTCGCCAGCCAGCGCAGTCCGATCTTCGGCAACATCGGAATCAGTTCCGGACAGACGGAACCTTCTGATGGCCAGAGGCCCACGGGGGCCCGACCGAATGTGGCGGTATGAAACTCGACGGCTCGTTGCAGCTGTACCTCCGCATCGTCCGGCGCATGGAATCGTGAGGGGAGCGGGAGGTCCGGCCTGGCACGTCGCGTGAAATCTGTATCGATCACGAGCGGCAGAATCGGATGGAAGAAGGGGGTGGTCGTGAGTTCGATTTGTTCCCGTTCCATCAGGCGTCGATAGAGCGGGACGATTTCCTTCATGGCGACGAGTTGCAGGGCCAATACCTCCTGCTTGTCCTCTTCTGTGAAGCCCTTATTCTTCGCACGCAGCGCGGCCAAGCGCGGATAGCGGCTGACGGTACCGTAGCCGAACCAGGCCAGGTTGTGCCAGGTTTGCAAATCCAGAAAATCCTGCGTGGAAAACTGCCGCGCAATCCGCTCCAAGTCATGCCCATAGACGTCGGTCCCGCGCTTCACGAGTAATTCATGATAACGAGGGTACGGGCGCACCATCGTGGCCCAATTGGCGGAGAAAAAATGCCGGACGAGAAAGGCCTTCTCTTCCGGGCGAAGATCCGCCGCAGGACGCTGGGCATATTCCAGGAAGAGATCGCGCACCGCCCCCGATCCGATTTCTTGCAGCTGTCGCAGGAGCGAAGGGGTAAAGTTGAATGTGGCCTTGATCTCAGGAACCTTCTCCAGCCCATAGGCCATATCGTAGTAGGCCTTGGTGGCGTGGAGACGCACCCAGGGCATGCTGGCAGACCCCGCCACCGGGTCTGTGTAATAGGGTTGATGCATATGCCAGAGAAAACAGATATGGGCGGTCTTCATAGTCGAATGCTTTAGGCGAAGGCTGAAAAAGTCACTCTTCTCACCCGCCCAATCCCGGCGCGCCGAGACGCGTCTTTTCCCGGGCTTCGTTCTCGGCTCATCGAAATCCTCACCGTACCCCTCCCGGGAAAAGAGCTGTTCTGACAGCTCGGGGTTGGGCGGGTGAGAAGTCTGGCCTTTTTGAGCCTCCTGCGGGAGTGTTTTTCTGGTGCCACATCACTGATGCGGATCATTGAAGTTTTCGCATGGCTAGATAGTCTTTCCGCAACTTGTCGGATATAAGTATGGCATAGGGTAGGGGATGGGGTGAGAAGAAATCAATGCGTGAGGCAAGTTTGCAAAGAGAGATGGTTAACGTGTTCTGGTACTGGGCGCCGGTGGCGCTGTATGCCGGAATGATTTTCTACTTGTCCGCCCAGTCGCACCCGGAAGAACACCTACCATCGTTCTTACTCAAAGACGTGAGCGACAAGGTCTTGCATGCGGTGGAGTATGGCATCTTGGCCGCACTGTGTTACCGGGGGTTTCGTTGGGCAGCGGGGCCGGCTGTTGCTCGGCAGGCGGTCGTGGCGGCGATCGTGGCGGCGTCAGTCTACGGAGTTACGGACGAAGTGCATCAATTCTTTGTCCCCTTCCGCGAATCGAGCTGGTTGGATTGGCTGGCCGATACGGCAGGCGCAGCCATCGGGGCGCTAAGTTGGCGGGCCATCAGCATCAGATCGGAATGATGCGCGTCGCACCTTCGCAAGTCGTCCCTGAAGTAAAAAGCAGCCGGCACAAGGCAGAGAAAAATGGCGGGAGTCGTAATCGCCCACGCGCCATCAAGAAAAGACATCATTCAGCGTTTCATTCTTTCGATACCGGCTGGATCTTCGTATCCTAACGGTTTCGCGATAAAAATCCAGAGTAGTGAGCTCACCATGGCCAGCGGAAATGAAATCAATGCTGAAAGGACTGGCGTGACTCGCGCCGCTCCCAACACCAACAGGGCAAAGACCATGGAGCCTAATAGGTGGTGTAAGCCGATGTATGCTGCACCAAGAACAATGGCCGCACTTAAAAAGCCGATTGAGAACCACGCCAACTCTCGATTCGCGTAGGAGACGATTGGCCATGTCGCGCCTGACACAAATTTTTCCCACGTCGAGCGGCTCAGATACTCCGGTTGATCCGCCGGCTCTAACTGTGAATGAAAATGAACCATATCAAAACCGGCCCAATAGTACGCAAGGGATAAGGCAATGATTACTTCCACCCATGTCACCATGCTAAGGATTCTCTCCCTTATGGATTAGAAGTAGTCCGCGTCAGGATATGGGCGTGATGTTTCCGTGTATCATGCATGACAGGGATCCTGTGATTCCGAGCCCTGTCCGTCCAAGCCAATGATGGTGTGCCATGCCAACGGAACAGCTCCACGTGGCACAACGGAGAAACACACGTATCCCAACGCTCGCTCATTCCTTCCCTCTTTCCTAATCGCCGCTTGCTCCAACTCAGTGTAAGACGGGCCGATTGCGTTAATCAATTCTCGCAGGTGAGGCGGACCTGCCCTCCTCCTAGGACCCCAATCCTATCTCAGGGTCGGCCCAAGCATGCGTGGGCCAGTCCAAACGACATGACTACAAACCATTTTAGATTGCAGAAGAAACTGGGTGCCTGACACCCTTTTCATTCCCCAGCTTTGGGGTTTGGAGTGGAGGGAGGCTTCGGGTACCATCCCCTTGACCGAGGCACATACGGAAATACACACGTGGGTTGCAAGAGCTGGGGGTAGAAGATTGCGAGTCGTGACAACCCTGAGCTGATCACCACTCTGGAGCCGCTCGTCCCGCCCGATTCCTCACCGTAACGCTATCTCGCATTCTTTATTTCTGGGCTTGGCCAAGTCTCGGAGGCCCCTCGCGCCTCCAATGCCTTCCGCTCACGGCCTCCACCCTGAGAGATCAGAAAATTCAGAATGCCCCTGTTTTCTCGTCAACCGTGCGAGAGTGGGGTATGGGATTCGAAGAGCGTATGGCTGATAGTCGATGGCGTATGGTTCTGAATGAACGGGGTTTCTGCGAAGAGCCTGCAGTCGAAGACCTATGCTTGAAGCGAAATGAGAGCGGAGGATTTTTGAGGGCATCTAGCTGATAGCGTATCGCTCGGAGCAAAGCGGAGCGTGGGAAGCATGAGCGGGGTCACTCGTCGCCCTTGGTGGGCGTCCGGTGTGTTGGTGTTGATGCGGGAGGTTCTTCGTTTCTCTAGCAGGATGCGGAAAAAGTCCGCCAGCATCGTTCTCGCATCGCTCAGAGGCTCAACGAGGGTCTTCGGACGCCGGAATCACTGGAGGGGATTTTCCGTTCGCCAAGATCGATCGCACGGGCGAACGGCCCCACGAAGTGCGGTCCGTACCTCCTCGCCTCTTCGCTCGCTGCGGCCTTACTGGACGGCCATTTTGCGCATCCTTCGGGCTATTCTGACACGAGATGGCCCAAGTGCGAAGGGCGACGTAGAACGCAATAATTGAGTTTTTCAGCAGCCTGCTAGACGGGCGAAAAGTGGTGAACAATGACCTGTGGAATTTTCTGAAAATCGCGATCGGATGTCAGGATCGGGAGCCCGTGCTGCATGGCGCTGGCGGCAATCCAGATATCGTTGCTTGCCACAGGAGTTCCGCTCTTCTTGAGAAAGGCCGCAATGATGGCCCATCGATCCGCAGTTTCGTTATCAATTCCTAGAACGCTCACTCGTGGGGATTGGAGAAAATCTTGTAGCGCCCTCTCATTTTCTTCGCCACGTCTGCCAAGCAGGAATCCCGCCATCAGCTCCCCCAAGACGATAGGGGTGAGGTAGAGGTTCTCTGCCGATTCAACCAACTGGACAGCGGTTTGATGTTTTCGGAAGAGAGCAGAATAGGCCGAGGTATCGAGCAGTATTCTGTTCATTTCCACAGGTCGGGATCGATTGTTCTAAAGGACCTGACGATCTTGTCGAACGCGTCTGCCTCTTTCTTCGTCCAGGTTCCGATGAGATGATCCAGATCATGGTGCAGGATCGGCGTTTTCTTTTTTTTGCCTTGCCGCCCGCCGACTCTTCCAATAACTCGATGACCGCCTTATTCACGCTGGTCTTTTTCTGCTTGGCCCGCAGTTGAACGGTACGGGCGACTTCGGGGGGAAGGTTCCGCAACGTAATCGCTTTCATGGTGCCAGACTCCATGCATCATAGGTGCATCACAGTGATGCACCTATGATGCATGGAGTCTGGTTCGTCAAACAGATGCAGGCATACGCGGATGGGGGCGTGGGATTCGAAGAGCGTATAACTGATAGCCGATGGCGTATGGTTCGAAACGAAACGGGGGTTTTGCGTAGAGCCTGCAGTCGACGGCTTCCAGCTAAAACGAAATGGGCTCCAATAATTCAATAGGCATGTCTGCCCCCACATTGTGGGGCATGGAAGATTGTGAGCCGTGACATCACTGAGCCGATCAAGACTCTGGATCTGCTGGTCCCGCTCGACTCCTCACCGTAGCGCCATACGGCATTTCTTCATTTCTGAGCCTGGCCGATCCTCGGCGGCTTCCCGCGCCTCCGGTGATCTCCGCTCCTGCCAATTGCCACCACATCGGTGACAGGAAATACAGAATGTTACCGTTTCTTGGTCTGAATGGCTTGCCGAAGGGTACACAATTCTGTACACTTTCACCATGCACGTACAAGGAGAACGCCATGACCAAGACACTTTCGCTGAAAGACGCGCGAAGCCAATTCTCCGATATCGTCGACCGAGCGGGACGGCTCTCTGAACGAGTGGTCGTCACGAAGAACGGACGGCCTGAGGCAGTGGTGATGGGAGTCGCTGAATTCGAAAGTTGGGTGGAGACATTGGAGCTGTTGTCCAACCCGAAGGCGGTCAAATCCCTCAAGCAGGGATTGAAAGAAGCCAAAGCTGGGAAATTTCACTCTTTCAAGGCCGCGTTCGGTGAGGAGCAGTGAGGCAAGTCCGTCTCACACCGCAAGCCCTTAAAGATCTCAAAGATTGTGACGACCCCACGCGAGAACGAGTCAAAGAAGCCCTCCGTCATCTGGCCGAGCATCCCCTGGACGGCAAACCACTCAAAGGCCACTTTCAAAAAGACAAGGTTTGGTCCTATCGAGTCTGGCCCTATCGCATTCTCTACCGCCGAGTCGGTTCCGAGTGGCTAGACGTGCTCTCTAACGAACCACGCAAAGACATCTATCGGTAGGCGGAGCCCTAGTTCCCGCATCTTCCAGTTGAACCCTCCAAGTCTTGGCTAAACCGAGGCGAATCCCGGCGCTCCTGGTGATCTCCTCTCCTGTCAGTCTCTTGAGATGTCAGACAATTCTGAAGTGGGGTATCCAGCTATTTACGGTAACGCCGTTCGCCAAGGATGAGTTGGCACGGAAATATCCAGTGAAGCTGGGGCTTTATTGCGAAGATTGGATGGCACGACAAACACCTGCTTCTCAATTTTAGGCTTGGGATTGGCTACAAGCTCATGAAAGGGCATTGGATGCATTGCCACACACTGTTCAATCAAACGAAAGAAAAGCATCCCGCGATGAGCCGACTTGCGGCGGTTGAACCTGAACGCAAATTCGTCCAGATACGCCTGCAGGTGATCTTCTTCGAAGGAGCCTTGATGAGTCCCCATCAGCCAGCGCTTAACGAGCGCCGCGACACGGTGTATGCCCGGCAAGACCTCATTGGCGTCTTTGCCGGAGCCTTTAATGGACGTTCCTTGATGGATGTAATCGTCTTTTGTCGCGCTGGGATAGGAGGCCAGTCCATCGGTGTAGATGGTCGAGCCCGGTTTGATGTGCTTCTGAATAAAGGCCTTGAGCGTTTCAGTTTCGGCGTTAGGGATCATCTGCAAACGGCAGCGCCCAAAGCCTTTGGGGGAGAGCAATTCCACGGCGACTGCCACCAATACCTTACCTTCAGCACCGCGTCCGCGCTTGCCTTGGCGCACGCCTCCCAAAACAGTTTCATCCACTTCAACGTGTCCGGACAGCATATCGTGCCCGGCATGGCTGATTGCGCACCGGAACCGGTGCAGCATCGCCCAGGCTGTTTGATAGGAGCCGAATCCAAGAATTCGATGCAGCGTTTTGGCGGAAACACCATTTTTAGCTGCGGTCAGGTGCCAAGCGGCAGCGAACCAGACAGTCAGAGGCGTTCTGGCGTGATGAAAGATTGTGCCAGCAGTGGAGGAGATTCGATTTCGGCACGCATCGCACCACCACGTACCATTCTTCATGCGCCAGCCCTTAAAGCCATGACACGATGGGCACTCAAACCCATCCTTCCATCGAATCCAGTCAAGGTAGTCGAGGCAGGCAGCGTCATCCGGAAACCACGCCAGAAACTCGGCGTAGTTGCGCGGGTAATCAATTCCCGCCTTGGGAGGCTTGCGTTGAGCGGGAGCGTTCTTTGATTCCATTGTATATTGTAGCGTTACCGTAAATAGCTGGATACCCCACATTCTGAATGTCCTCGGTTCCCATTCATGACTGTCCTCCTATTCTCCCTGCGGCGTGACTTTAGCTTTTCCCGGTGCTACCATTCTTTCGTGTTTCTGCATGCGAGCCATTCGGAGCAATGCGTATGACAGTAGAAGAAAAATTGAACGTCTCTAAAGAAACGATTGCGGAGTTCTGCCGGAAGTGGAGGGTCTCTGAGCTTGCGCTCTTCGGCTCTGTCCTGCGCGACGACTTTCGGCCAGACAGCGACGTGGATGTGCTGGTGACGTTCAGCCCAGATTCAGACTGGGGGATAGAGCATTTGTTGGACATGAAGGAGGAGTTGGAGACGCTGTTTGGACGAACGGTCGATCTGGTTGAAAAGCGATTGGTAGAGGAAAGCCGCAACTACATCCGCCGCAAACATATTCTCTCCCACATGGAAGCTGTGCATGCAGCGTGACAACAGGTAGGCGATGATCAGCAAAGCTCGCATTAACATTTTCCAAAGAGAAAATGGCGGAGTTCTGCCGCCGCCATCACATTCTGAAACTGTCTCTGTTCGGGTCAGTGCTTCGAGATGACTACCGTCCAGACAGCGATGTTGATGTGCTGGTGGAGTTTGAGCCTGACCATTGGCCGGGGTTTATTGGCTTGATGAAAATGGAAAAGGAACTTTCTCTCTTGCTAGGTGGACGAAAAGTCGATCTCGTCACGGAAAAATTTCTGAATCGCCGGATTCGGAATCGGGTGCTGGCCGCCGCAGAGATTCAGTATGCCGAAAGATGAACTCGTCTATGTCGGCCATATGCTGGACAAGGCTTACGAAGCACTCTCCCTGGTTCGTGGAAAGACCCGCCAAGATTACGATCGCGACCCCGTTCTCCGCTTAGCGCTGACGCATCTCATCCAGGTGATTGGCGAGGCCGCTCGCCGCGTTTCTCCGCAGTTCCGTGATAGGCATCCACAGATTCCGTGGGAGGCCATTGCAGGCATGCGGAGTAAGATTGTGCACGATTACATGAACGTCGACGAGGATATCGTGTGGGATTCCGTGACTCAGGAACTCCAACCATTGATCCTAGAAACGGCAGTTGAAACTCACGTTCAAGCGTAAGATACGGAACCGACAGGTTTTTCAACTGCTCCGCAGTTCACCGAAATGGTGAATTCATCAATAGCGTCAAATGGTTGACATATACTGCGATTGCTCGTTTGCCACTACCGCAACTGCCGTTTTTAGGTTGATCGACGAACTCGGGAAAATCGTCCCACCCAAAAGTACCTGAAATCTTCGTCGCGTATCGACAGAACGGACCAATTCAATATACCGCCCGCCGCGGGGGGGGGCTTCAAAAAGCGTATGGATAATAGTATATGGTCTCTGGTTAAGAACGGAACGGGGAGTGAGAATCATCTGTGATCATCGACAGGCCACCTGAGAAAAGACTCCCGACCCCTTTTTATTCGTCCGACCCTCGGTGGACGACAACGTTCGCAATTCTTTTGGAGAGATGCCGATCAACGATCGGCCAAAGAGCTCAGCCGCACCATAACGTTTGCTCGGTCGTTGGCGGTTCTGTTCTTGTCTTGGCATCGCTGGAGAATAACGTGGTTGATCTCTTGAGGTCAAATTCGTGGCGTTGGATGTAACTGGCGAGAGAGTGGCAGGGAGCTGTGCGACACCATTTCCCTGAGCAGGGTTGCAGGGGGTCAGGTAGCAGCCTTGTCAAACTTTCTTGTGGTTCGAGCCAGGGCCGTGCCGAGTCGTCGCCCACGGGGAGCGTTGCGAACCGTCACTTCGACATCTTGCCCCAGCAACGAGAGAAGATTGACAAGGCGTTCGATGGAGAACCCGGCTATTTGACCGGCTAAGAGCTTCGACATCGTGGCTTGGTCGATGCCCAACTGAGCCGCCGCCTCCACCTGTTTCCAGCCTCTCTCTTTGAGCGTTTCTTGAAGAGCCTGAAGTAGGCTACTTTTCAGAATCAGTTCAGCGGACTTTTCTTTAGAGAATCCCAAATCTCGAAACACATTCCCGCTGCCCTTGGTTACTGTCATGCGTGTCATAGGTGTTCCTCCTTTCGCCACTTCAGCTAGTCAGTATATCGATCTTTTGCTAGCCGTGCATCACGCTCTACTCTTGTGGAGTGGGTGCAAGGGCTCCCTACTGCGCGCATCGACCGAGCACATTCTGATTGTGCGCGGTCTGCGAGCAGAGGGAGTGCGAGCAAATAGTGGGGTCGCGTCTTGTAATAATCTATTGGCGCGACGGCCTGACTAATGCACGCTTACTCGGCCAAGGAGTGGATTGCGGCTCATGCCTTGAAGCGCTGAGCCGCTTTCATGGGAAGCCTCTGTCCCTGCGGCGGCTTTCTTTGAATTCACACACAGCATTCCAATGGTGGCAGAGAATGGTTATTGACTGAACGCGGGGGAACCACGAAGCGGGAAAAAAAGAAGGAGTGGATGGCATCGTATGCTATTCGTTCAGTATCGTTCGAACCTCTCGATCAAGCGCAGGCACTTTGTTCCGCACGATGTCCCACACGATCTCCGCATCGAGACCGAAGTACTCATGAATCAGAATATCTCGAAGCCCAGCTATTTTCTTCCATTCCACTCCGGAATGCTGGGCGCGAAGATCCTCGGGGAGCTTCTTGACAGCCTCACCAATGACTTCAAGATTTCGGATGACCGCGTCTAACGTTTTCTCGTCCTCAAGGAATGCGGTTTTAGAAAGGCTACCAGTATATGTCGTGATCTTTCGAGTGGCCTCGAGAATGTCCTCCAGGTAGACCCTAGAATCCCGAGGCATAGACGGTTTCTCGTTGAATGATCTGCAGGAGTCGCGGCTTAATCGAGCTCACGGTGACCAGGTCCACGCGAGACCGGAACAGGTCTTCGAGAAAGCTCTTGAGATCCATGTAGGCGTCGAAGGACTTGTCTGAAAACTCGACGACAAAATCGAGATCGCTCTCCGCCGTGGCCTCGCCCCGCGCACAAGATCCGAACAGACCGAGCCGACGCACACCCAGCTTTTTCAGTGCCGCTTGATTCTGCTCAATGACGCTGAGAATGTCTTCTCGATTTTTCATCATGGCCTACCCTCCTCACGATTCTAGCATGGGAACGCCTAGTAGACGCTAGAGGATTTCTTCCCTGCACGTCCTCCAATCCAGAAGCCGCACATGTGATCGCATATCGCCTGTTGTCCTACAAATGCATTGCAGTAATTAGGCTGACACGAGCACTACCCTGCTGTGCTCAATATGCTTCCTGACCTTACTCGGGAAAGCTTGCTCAGCAAGGCGCAACTCATACGTCTTCTGCAGATTCAGTCAAAACTCAGATGTGGTATCGAGAAACGTCGCCAGACGTACCGCGGTATCGCCCGTGATGCCTCGCTGTCCTTTGATCACTGCCGTGATCCTGTTCGCCTGAACTTCGAGGGCCCTGGCGAGCCTATTGGCATTGATCGGTGGCTCTGCCGGCTTCATGAGTTCCTCGAACAAGATTTCTGCTGGATGAACCGGCCGGATTCCGCTCTTGATCATGATATTTTCTTCGATCGAGAGAGCAATACCGTACGCGATCGTCTCGATACCTTTGTGCGGACCGTATCGTATCGCTGTCCACGTGGAGCACGCCGCACGGTCACTTCCACATCTTGGCCCAGTACAGACAGATAATGAACCAAACGTTCGACCGAAAATCCAGCAATCTGTCCGGCTAAGAGCTTGGACACCTTCGCCTGATCGATGCCGAGGCAAGCGGCCGCCTCCACCTGTTTCCATCCTTGGTCCTTGATCGTTTCTTGAAGGGCTTGAAGTAGGCTGCTTTTCAGAATTAGTTCAGCGGACTTTTCTTCGGAGAATCCCAAATCTCGAAACACGTTCCCGCTGCTCTTGGTGACAGTAGCACGTGTCATAGGTGTTGCTCCTGCCTCCCACTTCATCAAGTCAGTATATCGATCTTTTGCTAGCTGTGCATCACCTTCTGTTCTCGATGGATGGGTACAGGTGTTCTCTACTGCGCGCATCGATCGAGCACATTCTGATTGTGCGCGTTCTTAAATGGTGAGGTGTTGGGCATCGTCTCCTCGAGCCATCAAGAAAAGACTCCCGACCCTTTTTATTTCCCCCCGAAGCGCTGGTTAGATCTTTTGTTAAAAACAAGAAGAAATTTTAACGGCACGGGAACGCCTTTTTTAGCGCTTTGTAAATTAAAGCCATTGCGGGTTCATTTCGTTCGTTCGGATTCGCGGTGAGGTATGCACCCACAACATGGGCTAGTTGTTCATTTGTTGAGCCTACGCCTTTCGGTGGCAGGCAATACATTTTATTCTAAGGACTCGCGCATAAATAACTTGATAAATATTGGACGCTGTGTTCTAAAGCGGGATGCAGGTTGCGTCCGCGATAGAGCAGATTGAATCGAAGTACCGATCGCTG
>Ga0163148_10001828_pt1 | contig 26960 bp, 10 predicted proteins | sample OliLakLV19MP7P2_FD_148606 | JGI IMG/M metagenome (GOLD analysis project Ga0163148, IMG submission 148606) | Freshwater microbial mat bacterial communities from Lake Vanda, McMurdo Dry Valleys, Antarctica- Oligotrophic Lake LV.19.MP7.P2 | ecosystem: Environmental > Aquatic > Freshwater > Lake >... | reverse complement strand
ACTAATGACCAATGACCAATGACTAATGACTAAAATTACTTAGCGTCAGCCTTCATTTTTTCAGCTTTGGCGATCGCCTCATTGATATCGCCAACCAAATAGAAAGCTTGTTCAGGTAAATCATCAAGTTCGCCACCCAAAATCATCTGGAAGCCCTTAATGGTATCAGCCAGCTTGACATACTTACCCGGGGAACCGGTGAACACTTCCGCCACAAAGAACGGTTGAGACAAGAACCGTTCAATTTTGCGAGCGCGAGAAACAGTCAAGCGGTCATCTTCCGACAGCTCATCCAAACCCAAAATCGCAATAATATCTTGCAATTCCTTGTAGCGTTGCAGAATAGACTGCACCTGACGCGCCACACCGTAGTGTTCTTCGCCTACAATGCTAACTTGCAACATTGTGGAGGTAGACTCCAGCGGATCAACAGCCGGATAAATACCCTTGGCAGCCAAACCGCGAGACAACAAAGTTGTAGCGTCCAAGTGAGCAAAAGTCGTAGCCGGCGCTGGATCAGTGAAGTCATCCGCAGGTACGTACACAGCTTGAACCGAAGTAATCGAACCTTCGGTAGTCGAAGTAATCCGTTCTTGCAAGTCGCCCATATCTGTACCGAGAGTCGGCTGATATCCCACAGCCGAAGGCATCCGACCCAACAGAGCCGATACCTCAGAGCCCGCTTGCACGAACCGGAAGATGTTGTCAATGAACAAGAGTACGTCTTGCTTGCTGACATCGCGGAAGTATTCGGCCATCGCCAAAGCCGACAGGCCCACGCGCATCCGAGCACCAGGCGGCTCGTTCATTTGACCGTATACTAGGGCAATTTTCGACTTGCTGCGGTCTTCTTCGTTAATAACCCCAGATTCGATCATTTCCTTGTAAAGGTCATTACCTTCGCGGGTGCGCTCGCCCACACCACCGAACACGGACACACCGCCGTGAGCCTTAGCGATGTTGTTCACGAGTTCCATCATGATCACGGTTTTGCCTACGCCTGCGCCGCCGAACAAACCGATTTTGCCACCGCGACGGTAGGGAGCCAGGAGGTCGATGACCTTGATCCCAGTTTCAAACACCGAAGGCTTGGTTTCTAGTTCGGTGAAAGCCGGCGGCTGGCGGTGAATGGGCATACTTTCGGAAGTATCGACCGGGCCGAGGTTGTCTACGGGTTCGCCGATGACGTTAAAAATACGGCCGAGAGTCGGGATGCCGACGGGAACTTGGATCGCTTTCCCGGTATCTACTACTTCCATACCGCGCATTAAGCCGTCGGTTGTACTCATGGAAACTGCACGCACTTGGCTGTCTCCGAGCAGTTGCTGAACTTCGCAGGTAACAGAAATGTCTTGACCTGCTTCGTTTTTGCCGGCGATCGTAATAGCGTTATAGATTTGGGGCAGTTTGCCACCTGGGAATTTTACGTCTACAACCGGCCCGATGATTTGGGTGATGTAGCCTACGTTCGTTTTTGTTGCGGTGGATACCATGAATAGTGCCTTTGTTAGGATGCTATTTTTCCCGTTATGGAAAAAGTCTTAACATTTAGAAATGCTATTCCTCAGATTACCACTGAACAGACGCACTATTTAGATTTGTATGGGGCTGGTTAAGAGTCATTTTTATTGTTACTGCCCTCGCTTTTTTTTCCTGCGAGCCGCAGCCAAAGCCCCGATCCCCAGCATAGTGCCGAACACCGTGACTGGTTCGGGAGCTACCTCGGCTGAAACGATGAAGTCTTGGAAGTCAGCGTCGTTATTTCCTCCGGCATCGTCGAAGGAGATTTTTGTGCCCTGAGCCAGTTGGGCCAATGTCAGCAATGAATATTGCTTTAGGTCTTTACCGCCGTTGATGTTGGTAAATGAGTCGCTGGAGTTGTAGTCGAGCTTAAAGTCGCCAAATACCGCTTGCTGACAGCCCGTCACCACACAGTCATCTCTCCGAAACTGGGTGTTGGCGGCAAACCATGTGGGGCTGTTCATCAACGTGCTGCTGGAGGCGTACTGCTCGAATTGTTGGCCGGTGCCGCTGTCGCTCCACAGCAGCAGGGCATAAATTTGATTTCCCAAAAATTTGAAGGTTTGGGTGATGGAGCCGTTGTCAGATGTGACAGCGTTGCCGAAGCTTCCCTTCCATTCATCGGCTGCGCCGTTATCTGAGGGTTGAAGCTCGTAAAACAGTCTGGCGATGTTGCTGTACCCTGTGTTTCCTGACTGAGCTTGGGCTACCCACAAGCTGGACTGGTAGCTGCCGTGTGATTCGTCGAAGGTAAAGTTTATGCTTGTATCTTCATCGAATTGGATGCCCTTTGTGCCAAACATGAAAGCTTGGACGGGCGTGCAGATGCTGAGCAAGATTGTGGTTGCTAAGCTGGCGACTGTAAAAGATGTTTTTTTGACTAGCGTTAAAGTAGTCATAACCCTGATTCCTCCAGTATTGTTAGGTAGTAAGGCGCAAAATGCCATGTTGCCGTGACGCGAATCGACGATCGCGAGCCTGATATATTTAGGACGATCGTCAAACCTAAAGAAGAGGCTCCACACCAGTGAATCTACATACAGATCTCACTTAAGGGTGTTTTGGAGTAAATGAGTGCTTCTTCTAAGAGTTTTCACTGACACCAGATTGGCACAGTTTAATCTGTAACAGCAAGATTTTCATCCTGCCTAGACTTCCAACCTACTACATTTACTTCGTTTCGGTAACCGTCTAAAGTTGAGTGCAAGACTTGCAAATATTGGCTTTCATCAAAAATACATAAAAATTTTACTCGACCTTTATAAAGTTTTGGTAAAGTTCATCTATAAAATATAAAGTTTTTGAGAGAAAGTCGGCTGTTCGGTTCGTTGTTCCTGAAAGCGGGCTGCAAGCTGCTCGGCCTATGCAGAAAGAAGCGGGGGAGACCGCGAGTAGGGATTTGAGCGAGTTTTTTGCCACTCTAAGCAAGCTGTATAACAGGCGATCGGTACTTACGTAGTTTTGACTAAAATTCCAAGTTTTTTAAACCCATAACCCTCGCATTCCGCGCCATATTTTCACCAACAGTTCCGGACGCATCAACCCTGTTTTTTAAGATAATTGCGTGAAGGAAGCAGTGAAAGTCGAAACAATAAACCAAGTTTCATTTCCCCCGCCTGACTTCTAGTAAAAAAACTGTTTTTACGTAAATCATAGTAATTAAACACATACATTTCCTTTTTCAGTCCTAATTATTCGACCAGCAAAAATAGGCTGCTCCTATTGACATGAGGAATTTTTAGCAGTAAAAAGAGGATAGATAAATACGATCGCACTTTAAGCACAATCTTTAAACACAATGACAGCCAACAGACTACATTTGCTCGGATGGTTATTCATAGTTGGCTGGCTGAGTGCAGCGGCTGGCTCGGCAAACGCGCAACCCATCGCCCCGGCACCAGACGGCACAAACACAGTTGTTACACCCAACGGCAACCGCTACGACATTTCCGGGGGGTCTTTGAGCGGAGATAAGGCTAATCTTTTTCATAGTTTTACTCAGTTTGGCCTCAGCGAAGGTCAAACGGCTAACTTTCTGACCAATCCCAATATTCAAAATATTTTGGGGCGGATTACTGGGGGAAATCCTTCTTTAATCAATGGCTTAATTCAAGTTACGGGCGGCAATTCCAATTTATTTTTGATGAATCCTGCCGGCATGATTTTCGGGCCGAATGCCAGTCTCAACGTGCCGGGATCTTTTAATGCTACTACGGCTACAGGGATTGGTTTTGGGAACAATCAGTGGTTTAGTGCGATCGGCAATAACAATTGGGCAACTTTAATCGGGATGCCGAATAGTTTTGCGTTTACCAACTTGCAAGCTGGAAGTATTGTTAATGCAGGCAATTTGACGGTGACACCAGGTCAAAGTTTAAGTTTAACGGGCGGTACAGTTGTGAATACTGGCCAGCTAACTGCACCGGGGGGAAATATTCTGATTAGCGCCGTACCAGGTCAAAATTTGGTGCGGATTAGTCAAGCTGGAAATTTATTGAGTTTAGATATTCAGCCGACAATAACTCAAAACTCGCTCCCGAATAATTGGACGCAGCCTGTGTTATCTTTGCCGGAGTTGCTGACGGGTAAAGGTGCGGCACAGGCCACGAATTTGACGGTAAATGCTAATGGCGAAGTTGTGTTGACGGGGAATGTTGCTGTGCCGGTAGCTGCGGGAAGTGCGATCGCCAGCGGTAATATCAACGTTTCGGGCAATACTGGTGGTAATGTTAGCATTTTAGGCGATCGAGTAGGCGTTATTGGTGGGAATATCAATGCTTCTGGGATTAACGGCGGCGGTAATGTACTGGTTGGTGGAGATTATCAGGGTTTAGGGACTGTGCCCAATGCTGCGCGGACTTTTGTGAGTGGCGACTCGACGATTAATGCTGATGCTGTAAGTAATGGAAATGGCGGACGAGTCATAGTTTGGGCGGATGAAACTACTCGCTTTAATGGAAATATTACCGCCAGAGGTGGCTTGTTTTCTGGGAATGGCGGCTTTGTGGAAGTATCGGGAAAGCAATTTTTAGACTTCCGAGGCAATGTTAATACTCTGGCTGCTAATGGAAATCCTGGATTATTATTGCTCGATCCAACAAACATTACTATTCAAAATGGCGCGGGAACTTTTACCGCATTAACTCAGGTAGATCAATTTGCCGATCCTGACATTGGTGGAAATACGATTGATGCTGCTTTGATCAACAATGCTGCGACTAATGTGATTCTGCAAGCTACGAATGATATTACTTTTAGCGCTCCGGTCAATATAAACACTGCGGGAGTTGGGCTGACTGCTCAAGCTAATAACAATATAAATGTCAATGCCAATATCACAACTCAGGGAGGCAACGTTACCCTGAATGCTGATGCTGATAATCTCAACGGCGGTAGTCTCAGAATCAACAGTGCGATTAATACAAATGGTGGCAATTTTACAGGTATTGGCCGCGGGAATGTTGCCGGGGGATTTGGCATCGAGGTTAGCGGTGGCCCCATTAATGTTGGTGCTGGGAACATTGACCTCAATGGTAGTGCAGGAAACACGGGAAGCGCCGGCATTCAGATAGGTTCATTCATGATGACACCTAATTTAGTAACTACTGGAACGGGAAAGATTACCCTCACCGGCACTAGCGGCAGTAGCAACGATAGTGTCGGGATACTTTTGACAGGTGGCTATGCGATAAGTTCAGCCAATGGTGATATTACGCTGATTGGTAATGGTGGCAATGGGATAAACAATAGAGGGATATATTTTGATGATGGCAGCACAGTGCGATCGCTCAATGGAAATATCAGCCTCACAGGAACAGGAAGTAGCGGTAGTGGCATCGACAACAGCGGTGTTGTTATTCAACTTGGGTCATTAGTTGAATCAACAGGGAGCGGCACTATTACTTTCAGCGGTACCGCAGGCGCGGGCACAGACAACAACAGCGGGATATTAGTTAATAACAGCGAAGTGCGATCGCTCAATGGAAATATCAGCCTCACAGGAACAGGTGCCGGGACTGGAACCAACAACTACGGTATTCAGATTCAAAACGGATCATTAGTGGAATCAACTGGGAGCGGCACTATTACTTTCAGCGGTACCGCCGGTGCGGGCACAGACAACAACAGCGGGATATCGATTACTGGCTTGGGATCTAATGTGCGATCGGCGAGCGGAAATATCACCATGACTGGCACAGGTGCGGGGACTGGAACCACCAATTACGGCATTTCTCTTGACAGCAACGCGGCAGTAGAAGCCACGGCGGCAAATGTCGATCTGACTGGTACCGGAGCTAACGGCGCGGATGCAATTTTCCTGAACAATAGCTCGATTAACCTGACTCCGGGAAGTGGCAAAAATGTTACTTTGACGGGCGATGAAGTTACACTGTTGGGCACGTCTCAAGTCAACGGCAACGGTACTATTGTGTTGCAACCTCTGACGCCGAGTTTAAATATTAGCGTTGGTGGCATTGCCAATAATCCTAATGTTTTGAATCTCAGCACTGCTGAACTTACACCTCCTGTTTTAAATGGGTTTGCCAAAATGGTGATCGGACGGGCGAACGGGACGGGGACGATCGCCGTTGACCCGCTTGGTGTTACGTTCAATTACCCGATAACTTTGGAAGCTCCAAACAGCGGTGGCGCGATCGCCGTTGACGGGCCAATTACGGCCAAAGGCAGCGCTACAGTGACGCTGAACGGAGCCACACAACTGAATAAAAACATTACTACTCAAGACCAGAGTATCTCGTTTGTCGGCAATGTTCTCCTCGGTAATGATGTGACTCTCAACACTAAAAACCTCAGCGGAGGGAATATTACCTTTGGCGGCACTGTTGACGGCAACAAACAATTAAACATTACTACTGGCACTGTAAATTTTAATGGGCCTGTAGGTGGCACTAATCCGTTGACTGCACTTACAGTAGATGCAAATGCCAATATTACCAGCACAGGCGCTATAAGTATCACCACTACAGGCGATATTACTACAGGCGATATTACGAATTCCGGACGGGCGATCGCCCTTACTAGCACCAATGGCAATATTATTCATCCTCTTCCATGGGCGATCGATACAAGTTCTACTACCGGAAATGGCGGCCCGATTACACTCAGTGCCAACAATATTACTCCTGGCGATCTTAACTCAAGTTCTACTGCTGGCGATGGCGGAAAAATCACCCTCACGGGGAAAACTGGCAACATTGTAGCAGATGTCGGAGTAGTTTGGAACTCTAGTTCTAGTTCGGGTACCGCCGGAGATATCGCGATCGCAACTCCCAATCAAGTTGGGATAAATATCATTGATGCTAAGGGATTGCCAGGTACTGGAAATATTAGCATTAGTGGCAATGATATTGGCTTTTCTGGAGGCCCAGATTCTGTGCAGGGTAAAGGTAATTTGTCAATTGTGCCGTTTTCGCCAAATGTCGGCATTCGCTTCCAGACTGGACTTGCTGACGATCCGCAGGCAATAGATTTAGGATCACCGTTTTTATCGGCATTGAGTGATGGATTTAGTGCGATCGTGTTCGGAGGGAACACTACTACAGGCAATATCACTGTAGACAATTTGCCAGTATCTTTCAAAGATCCAGTGACTTTCAATACTCAAGGCACCATTTTTGTTAATCCGAATCAATCGATTTCGGGAACAGATAATGCTTCGATTACTCTCAACGCTACAACTAATAACCTGAATGGCAATATTACCACTCAATCTCAAAATATCACAATTAACGGCAATACCTTAGTTGGAAATAGTGTCTTAGTCAGCAATGGCAATTCAGCAAGTGGCAATATTCTGTTTAACAATAACATTGATGGCAGCGGCAATCTCACTTTAGAAACAGGTACAGTTAACTTTTCAGTTAAATCGGCGATCGGCAATACTACACCATTAGGAAATATCACCGTCAAGAGTGCTGGTACAGCTACATTTAATGCTGTCACGGCTACCAGTTTCACCACCAATGCTGGCGGCACAACTACACTCAATGGCGATGTCAAGACAACCGGCAGTCAAACCTATGGAGATGCTGTCACTGTTGCCAATAATCCGATTCTCACAGGCAAAGACATTACTTTCAAGGATACTGTGAATGGTAGCGGCGATTTGACGGTGAATGGCGGTAGCGGTGATGTGACATTCAGCGGTGCCGTTGGGAGTCCAAGTGCGATCGGCAAATTAACAGTTAACTCTACAGGAACCACCGCATTTAATCAAACAGTCAATGCCGCGAGTTTGACTACAGATGCTGGCGGCACAACTCAAGTGAAGGGAAATGTCACTACAACCGGCAGTCAAACCTACGGAGATGCTGTCACTGTTGCCAATAATCCGATTCTTTCAGGTGACAGCATTACTTTCAATAATACTGTGGACGGTACCAGCGATTTGACTGTGAAGGCGGCTAGCGGTAATATTACGTTCAAAAGTGCGATCGGCGAAACAACTCCTCTCACAAATTTAAGTGCCAACAGCAAGATATCTTTAGGCGGAAATGTCACTACAACCGGCAGTCAAACTTATGCAGATGCTGTCACTGTTGCCGCCAACTCTGTTCTTTCAGGTGACAGCATTACTTTTAACAATACAGTTAACGGCGGCAGCGATTTGACTGTGAAGGCGGCTAGCGGTAATATTACGTTCAATAAGGCGATCGGCGAAACAACTCCTCTCACAAATTTAACTGCCAACAGCAAGATATCTTTAGGCGGTAATGTCACTACAACCGGCAGTCAAACTTATGCAGATGCTGTCACTGTTGCCGAAAAATCGGTGATTTCAGGCAGCGGGATTACTTTTAACAAGACAGTTGACGTAGCTGGCAATCTCGCTATTGCTGCTGACAATGTTAATCTCAAAGGAACTGTAACAACCACCAATGACGGCACGCTCACAATTACCAATAAGGTTAATCTGAATGTTGAAAAAAACCTGAATTTAGACGGTGCATTTATTCAAAATGGCGCGGGAAGCGTTGCCCTGAACAGAAATATCACCACAACTAATGATAACATTAGTTTTAGCGGCCCGGTGACATTAAATACTCCTGTAACTTTTACACTGGGAGATGCAACTATTGCTTTCGGTTCGAGTTTAGCAGCAGGTAGTAACCCGCTGACTTTAACGGCAGGTGAAATTGATTTTTCGGGGAACGTTTCTGGTACTGGCGCGCTAACGCTGCAACCCGCAACAGTAGGACAAAATATTGCGGTTGGCGGAATTGATAACAATACTAGCGCTTTAGATTTGACGGCATCGGAAATTAATTTGATTCAAAATGGATTTACCTCGATCGCGATCGGGCGATCGGATAGCACCGCCAAGGTTAGCATACCCTACAATCTCACCTTTTTAGACCCCGTAAGTATTCAAGGGGGAAGTGGTGCGATCGCACTTGATGGAACTATTACCGGAAATGACAACAGCAGCATTACTCTCAATGCTTCCACAATTAATTTGAATTATGGCATCAATACCAATAAAAATCCGATCGCCCTTAACGGCACTATCCAACTCGGCAATGCTATTAATCTCAGAACCGGCGGCGGAGATATTAAGATAATTGGTGCGATTGACGGCAATCATTTATTAAACTTAGATGCAGCTACAGGCAATGTGCTGGTGCAAGGAAATATCGGAGGAACAGCACCACTTTCTGTTTTGAATGTTACGGCAACGCAGGCGGAATTCACTAACGGTAATATTGCGAGCAATTCTGGTTTTAATATTGCTGCTGCAAGCACTAAGTTGGGGGGAAATGTTACTACTAATAATGGCAATATCAATATTAACGGTGTTCTCGGGTTGACGAAAGATGCGAGATTGAGTACAGCCGGGGGGAATATTGCCTTTGGAGGTGCGATCGACAGTATTGATGCGGCCCGTAACTTAACTCTAGCCTCCGGTAGCGGCAGCATCACTTTCAACGGTTCGGTGGGGGCCACCAGCAAGTTAGGAAACCTTGCGATCGAAAATGCTGGCAATGTGACAGGAAACTCGACAATTAACGCGCAACAATTGACAGCACTAAACACGGAAAAAGTCAATTTATCGGGAGATGTCACCGCCGGCAAAGTCGATATTACTGCCCAGGGAGATATAAGCGTTAAAAATATTACTACTAATGGCGGAGAAATTCTCTTTACAAGCGGTAACAATTTCACAGCAGGCAATTTGAATACATCGGCAAACAGTGGCGGTAACATAACTGTTAAGGCGATAACTTCAATTACAACCGGACAAATTAACTCTAGCGGTATAGTCGGAAATGCCGGCAATGTGTTCTTAGATCCGATCGGCGATATTCAAGTAGAGTTTATCAATGCCCAAGGCGGTACTGGCGGCACCGGCGGCGATGTGACAGCAATAACAGGCAATTTTTTCCGCGCTACGGGTGCTTTTTCAACACCTTTTTCGCCGACGGGATTTGCTAGCATTTCTACTGCTGGCGGCACAGGTAGTGGAAATATCGCAATTACACACGCTGGGGGAGATGGAGGGACGCCGATTCAACCGTTTGTGGTGGGGGATGCTGCTAGCAACGGTACGGCGGGTGCAATTACAACGGGACAATCTACCATTACATCGCAGTCGTTTCCGCGTTCTAGTAGTGTTGGTAATATTGTGTTTTCGACTGATGACGCGATCGATCCAACGCCAACTCCAACTCCAACTCCGGTAGTAACTCCAACTCCAACTCCAGTTGTCACTCCAACTCCGGTAGTAACTCCAACTCCAATTCCAGTTGTCACTCCAACTCCGGTAGTAACTGCAACTCCGGTAGTAACTGCAACTCCGGTAGTAACTCCAACTCCAGTTGTCACTCCCACTCCGCTAGTAACTCCAACTCCCAATCCGCTAGTCACTCCGACTCCCACTCCAGTTGTCACTCCCAATCCGCTAGTAACTCCAACTCCCACTCCAGTTGTCACTCCCAATCCGCTAGTAACTCCAACTCCCACTCCAGTTGTCACTCCCAATCCGCTAGTAACTCCAACTCCCACTCCAAGTGTCACTCCAACTCCCACTCCAAGTGTCACTCCCACCCCCACTACGAGTGTCACTCCCACTCCGAGTGTCACTCCCACTCCCACTACGAGTGTCACTCCCACTCCAAGTGTCACTCCCACTCCCACTCCAAGTGTCACTCCCACTCCAATCGATACTACGGAAATACAAGTGCCCGCACCTGTGACAGCACCAAAATCGCCTACAGCCGCCGATACACCCACACCGCAAGGAGAATCTTCAACCCCTGATTCAGAAGACTTTCAACGCCGCAAAATTCCACCGCTAGACAATCCCGGTGTAGCAGCCGATCGAGTTTTAACCATCGATCAAAGTATCACCAGTCAATTACCCGCCGGCATCGTAGCATCTTCACCAGCATCCAAACAAGCACCAACAGTTAACCCTACTTCTAATTTAGTTCTGGGGTACGCCCCGCCTCCCGATCGACTTTTTGAAGGTAACGACATCCAGAAAACACTCTGGGGAATCGAAGAAATGAGGAATCAAGAATTTGGAGAATACTTGGGGGTAAAAGCCAACATCCCAGAGGAAAAAGTCTTGATTTCGACCTTCCAACAAACTTTACAAGATATCGCACAGCAACCGGGCAAGCGGTCTGGTATTATCTACATAGTCTCGCGAGAAGATGGACTGGAACTAATTTTAGTTCCTCCCGTGGGGCGGCCGATTCACTACAGCGTTCCCGAAGCCAACAGATCAGCTTTATTCCCCATCGTCAAGGAGTTCCGCGATGAAATCACCAATCCCCTAAAACGCGGTACTACCAGTTATCTAGCCTCCGCCCAGCAAATCTATAAATGGGCGATCGCACCCCTAGAAAAAGACTTAGAAAACTTAGGAATTCAAACTTTATTACTGTCAGTCGATCCCGGATTGCGGAGCCTGCCCTTTGCCGCTTTGCACGACGGTAAAGGCTTCTTGATTGAAAAATACAGTTTTAGCCTAATTCCAAGTTTTAGTTCGACTAATACCGATTATAAAGCTGTTAGAGACGCCACAGTGCTAGCAATGGGAAGGTCAGAATTTGTTGACCAACAGCCCTTGCCCAGTGTGCCGATCGAATTGCAGGCGATTTCTGCTCAGTGGCACGGGCCATCTTTCCTCAATTCAACTTTCACTATAGATAATCTCAACTCGGAACACGCCAAGGGAGGATTTCGGATAGTTCACCTAGCAACCCACGCTGAATTCAAACCTGGAAAACCGAGCAATTCTTACATTCAACTGTGGAATTCTAAATTGCAGCTCGATCGCATGGAGAGTTTAAATTGGCGCAATCCGCAGGTAGACTTGTTAGTATTGAGTGCTTGTAGAACTGCTGTGGGCGATCGGGAAGCAGAGTTAGGTTTTGGAGGTTTAGCAGTCAAATCCGGCGCGAAATCTGCTTTAGGGAGTTTGTGGTATGTTGACGATGGAGGCACTTTGGCGCTGATGAGCGAATTTTACCACCAGTTGCGAGGAACCACAACTAAGGCAGAAGCTTTGCAACTGGCTCAACAAGCAATAATGTCCGGTAAAGTGCGGCTGGAAAACGGACAGCTAGTAACAACAGGCGGCAAGGTAAATTTACCTGCTAATTTACAACAAGCAAACCAAAATTTTTCTCATCCTTACTACTGGAGTAGTTTCACCATGATCGGAAGCCCTTGGTAAGCTGGCATCTTTATTTTTCAGTCTCCGTTTCTTAGGGACGAAAGTTTCTACATTAGGAGCAATGCCCACTTGGGGTGGTTGGGGCGGTTCCCCCGTGGTTGCCCAAATTTCAACGGCAGATCCAGGGGGTGTGGAACTCTATTTCTGTTTCATCACCACCAAAGTAATATCATCAAACACCCTCTGAACACCAATATACTGCCGCACATCATCAATCACGGCTTCCCGAATTTCTTGGGCAGAGCGCTGACGATTTTCAACCACCACTTGCCACAACCTCTTTAATCCGTACTGCGCTTTATTAATATCGAAAGCTTCAGGAATTCCATCAGTATAAAGCACCACCACATCCCCAGGATTTAACTGCACTTCTGCTTGAGTAACAAACTCGCCAATCTCTTCTACTAACCCAATAGGAAATCCTAAATCTATCGTGTCTATGCACTCCAGTGTCCCATCAGCGCGCACCACAATCATTTCCTCATGTTGTCCGCTTAACTTGAGGACACCTCCGGCATAGTCTAAGATAGCTAGAGACATATTTTTCTGGGAGTCCATGCGTTGCAGATTGTCATAAAGAGTCTGGTTGATGACATCCAAAAACTTCACTGGATCTGTTTCGTTCATTTTCTGAAGCGTCCTGACAGCAGTTTGTGCCATAATCATCAACACGCCGCTTTCTAAACCATGTCCGGTGACATCGCCAATGCTAATCTTGACTTGACCATCCTGTTGCAATACGTCGTAGTAATCGCCGCCAACTTCGTCTGCTGGTTCCATAAAGCCAGCTATTTCTAAGCCTTCAATAGCTACAAGTTCTGATTGTTTGGGCAACACCATTTGTTGCAGTTGTTTGACAATATCGAGTTCTGCACTCATGCGGACATTTTCGGCTTTAAGACGTTTATTAAGATTGCTAATTTCTTGATTGGCTTGAGCTAGTTGAGCCGTGCGTTCTTGAACTTTATCTTCTAAAGTGCGATACAGCAAGGCATTTTCTATGGAAATAGCTGCTTGGGAGGATAAGACTTTGAGAACTTCCAATCTATCGGAAGTAAAAGCACCTGTCGTCAAGTTATTTTCTAAATACACAATCCCCACCAGTTTGCCTTGATTAATAATCGGAGCGCATAAAACTGACTTGGGACGCTGCTTGACAATATAAGGTTCTTTGGTAAAAACTCCCTCATTTGTAGCATCAGCTAAAACTACATCTTCCTGAGTTCTTGCTACATATTGAACTAAGCCTATGGGCAGTTTTTGGCTACTTTCAAGCTCGATTGACTGCAATACAGTAGCCTGCTCTGAATTAACAGATCCCTCAGCTTCAACTAGAAAATTTCCCTGAGATGCTAAAATCAAATATCCAACTTGTGCGCCAGCATTTTCAATTAAAACTTTCATCAAATTTCGGAGCAACTGTTCCATAACAATCTCTCCAGAAATAGCCTGAGATGCTTTAATAACTGTGGCTAAATCGAGTGATTGACGGGAGCTTGTTTGGGTTTTACTGGTAGTTTTGGTAGTGAAAGTACGAGTAGGAGAAGTATTTACTAACCATCGAGGATAGCGTTGCTCTAAATCTTCGACTTTTGCTTTTGCCTGCCAGCAAGTGTAAGCATAGTGAGCTTCTTGAAGATAGGTTCGCCCCAGTGTCTCCATACCCCGCCCCAAAAAGAACTCCGCAGCTAATTCACAAGCTAGCGCTTCCTCTTGCAAGTAACTATTTTTTCTTGCTCCTTTTATGGCCTGTTCGTAGTATTGTGCTGCTTCCCAATATTGCCCAATAACTCGCGCTTTTTCGGCAGCTACTAGATGATATTTGTGTTGAAAATTGGCGGGAGCATAGTCTGACCAGTGCTGCATTTGAGTCTGGTTTTTTTCTACTTGTTGGAGTGCTTCTGTTTGGTCAGGAGTAGCTTGGGCAAGGAGGGTTAGAGAAGTATAAAAGTTGTGAATGGCGACATACATGAATCCCATGACTGCTGGGAGATAATTTGCGGCGGTTGCTGAGTAAGTTTTTGCAGTCTCATAATCTCTGAACAAGTAAGCCAAATTCAACTTAGCTAGATAAACTATACACAGCAAGGTAAGATTGTTTGCTGCTACCAAACGAGGCAAAATTTCTGCTTCATCAAAGTAGTCTCCTGGCAAATTAGATGGATTTTCAGATTGTCCCAACAAATTCGCTGTAACTTGTTGCCAGATATTAGTTTGATAGAGCGAATATTCTTGCTTTAGCTTCCGCAATTGCCCAACAGATTGAGCCATTTTAGTTTCGACTTCTGACAGATTTCGCCCTGTTAAAAACAAATGTACGCAGTAATCTTTGATGCAGTAGCAAGCATATTCGTTATCTCCTGTATCCAGTCCGCTTTGTATGCCTTCTTGCAATGCAGAAATACTGTTTTTAGCAGGTTCTTTCCAATGACGAACTAACACGCAGAACAAGTTAATTACCTTTGCTTTTAATTCCTTCGCATGGAACTTATCAACCAATTTGAGCGCTAGTTGTCCGGCATGATATCCTATCTCTATTTCACCTTGGGCGGAACAGATAGCGGCATACCAAACGTAACCATAAGCAGCTAGAGCAGAATAACCTTGCTGATGGGTTAAACGAATCATTGTCAGCACGATTGACATCAGTGCTTCCGGTCGGGCAAAATAAGCTGAAGGACAAATTGACATCAGAATTCGCATCGCTGACAGTTGTGCTGAATCAGTCATTTCAGGGAAGCGATCGCTCTCTTCTAAGGAAGGTAGCTCGATGGCGTTTGCTGTGTCAGTTACTAACTGTGTCCCTAATAGTTCTACTGCTTGTAAACCTGTTTCTAGCGCCTTAATCGGCAAGTTCTGAGCGGTATAAAGCTGAACTTTAAGTTCATAAGCAGTAGCGCGATCGCACCGATTTTTCGCTTGTTGAATAATCTCGTCCGCTAATTGCTCGGCTTTCTCAAAATTAGCGTTTATGTATTCTGCTTCAACCGCTGTTTCATATAGTTTAAGTGTCAAGTTATACTGCTGATCCCACTTCTGAGGTGACAAAAGTTCCAGTCCCATTTGTAAATAGCGAACTGCTGCTTCATAGGCAGTTGCAGCTTTGGCTTTTTGGCCTGCTATGAGATTCAATTGAGCTATTTCTTCTCGTTCTTCTGAACTGGTAACTAAACTCGCTCCTAAGTTGAAATGATCGACGATCTTAAAGATTTGTTCCGGCAAGATTTCTGAAGGAGTAAACTGCAAAAGCAGACGACCAATTTTCAGGTGAGTTGCCTTTTTTTCCAATTCTTCTATCGGCGAATAAGTAGCTTGCTGGATGCGATCGTGTTCAAATCGGTATTTCTGAATTAGCAATTGAGCGTTTAGTTCAGAAGCAGAAGAAATTAGCCCTGCCTCAATTGCTTCTTTGAGATCCGAGAAAACTTCTTTAGCCGATTTTTCAGCAACAGTTGATAAAGTACCAAGATCGAACTCTGCACCAATGCAAGCTGCCAGACAAAGCACCTGTTGAGTTGTGTCTGGGAGTTTCTTCAGCTTACTAATCATTAACTCGACAACGTTATTGGTAATTCCCTTTCTATCAATTTGGGCAATGTTCCAGTGCCACGAGCGGGAGGAATAATCGAAGGTGAGTAGATTCTCGGTGTAAAGTGTTTTCAGAAATTCATTGACAAAAAAAGGATTTCCTTCTGTTTTGTGTAGTGTTAATTTGGCTAGGGGTTGAACTGTGTCGATCGCGCTACGCAAAGTGTCGGCAATTAGTTGGCTAATATGTTCTAGTGTTAGAGGAGTTAGCCGCACTTCGTTTACTTGTATTTCTTCTGATCGCAGTGCTTCTAACATCACATTCAAAGGATGAGTGGTGCTCACTTCGTTGTCTCTATAGGAGCCAATTAGGAATAAATTCTGAGTTTCCCGATCTTTCAGGATGAGTTCAATCAATTTCAGAGTAGCTGCATCCGCCCACTGCAAGTCATCGAGAAAGATTGCTAATGGATGATCTGGAGAACAAAAGGCTTGAATAAAGTTAGTAAAAACCCGGTTGAATCGATTTTGTAACTCGGTAGCTCCGAGTGCTGGAATGGGGGGTTGTTTGCCAATAATTAACTCGATCTGCGGGATGACATCTATAATTACTTGTCCATTTTCTCCGAGTGCAGCTAACAGTTTTTGTCGCCATTTATTGAGTTGTTCTTCTGTTTCGCTGAGGATCTGTCGGCTCAAATCTTGAAAGACTGCAACCATAGCTGAGTATGGGATATTGCGCTGAAATTGATCGAATTTACCGGAAATAAAGTAGCCTCGCGCTTTGGTAATCGGCTTGTGAATTTCTGCAACTAATGCTGATTTTCCCATTCCAGAATAACCCGCCACTAGCATTAGTTCAGTACCAGTTCCAGTTGGTGCATTACTCTGACTCACCCCCTCGAAACCTGCAAGCAAGGCTGCAACTTCTGTGTCGCGCCCATAGAGTTTTTGGGGAATTTGGAAGCGATCGCAAATATCCTGAGTTGCTAGAGAAAAATCCGCGATCGCGCCTATAGCGTTCAGTTGCTCTAGACATATCTCTAAATCTGCTTTCAATCCCCAAGCACTCTGATAGCGCTCCTCGGCTGTTTTTGCCATCAGCTTCATCACAATGTTGGAAAGCGCGATCGGTATAGTCGCGACTACCTCATGCGGTGGAGTCGATCGCCTTGCTAAATGACAATGGATCAGCTCTAGCTCGTCACTAGCAATAAATGGTTTTTGTCCTATTAGAAGTTCATAGAAAGTTACGCCTAACGAGTAAAAATCAGTACGGTAATCGAGCGATCGATTCATCCTTCCCGTTTGCTCTGGAGAAATATAAGCTAAGGTTCCCTCCAAAACGTTAGGATTCTTTAGGGTTGGGACTTCCCGACTAAAGGTGCTAGAAATGCCAAAATCAATCAGCTTAATTTTTCCCGTAGTTAAATTAATGAGAATATTGGCAGGATTAATGTCTTTATGGATGACACCAGCAGCATGAACTTGGCCTAAGATGTCGCTAATTTGTATGGCAATGGGCAAAAATTCTTTCAGTGGTAAAACACGGAGACTATCTTCTCTATTATTGAGCCATTGCTTGAGCGAAATTCCCCCAAAATCCTCAAATATTAAAATTTTGTTCTTTGAAGTTTCTTCTAACCCATAGACTTTGATTGTCCCTTCTAAGTTGAGCGATCGCGTTAGTTCGTACTCCTGCTTGTACCGAATTTCTGCCGTTGGTTTTGTATAATCCTGTTTGAGTATTTTCAGAATCGCAGGTTGGCTATCCTCTAGCCGAATACCTCGGTAAACCAGCGAGTTTTCGCTTTCGTAGAGCCAATCTATCAGTTGATAACCGTCGAGTTCAATCCCTGAATCCATACTTTTTAATCTTAAAAGGCACGTTGTTGGGCTTTAGCCCTCTTTGGCACGTTGTTGGGCTAAAGCCCTAAGCGAGACTATAAGAAGGAGCGCTCTCCGCGCAAGTACGTACCTTTGAAAGAGGGCTGAAGCCCAACTACGTACCTGCTTTTTATTGGTGGAAACAAGGACTCCAGCGATCGTACAGAGGATAATCCTTATATTGAAAATTATTCAGAAACTCACCATTTGTATTCTGAACCAGATGAATGACAGCATCCAGCCCCGATCGCAAAGCTGGCTCTAGCCAACCACCTTCCACAGAAAAAGCTTCCCCTGCAAAGTAGAGATTTGAACAAGCGCTCATCTCCTGATTGTATCTCAGTAACAAATAATCCGTGTTCCAACTTGTCTCTCGGTAGAGCTTTGCACATCCGCGATAACTTGGCTTTTTCGACCACTGAATTACTGTAGGTTTTCGAGCGTCTACATAAGGAGAAATGGGTGTTTGAATGTTAACACAACTCAGGAGTAAGTTGTCCAATTCCTCCAGACACTTTTGAGCTAGAGCGCGATTGGCTGCTTTAATTGTTGCAGTTTCATGGGCAAAAGCCAGCAATTTATTAGCATCATCTTCCCAAGTATAACTCAGAAGTAGCGCTCCCGGCTCATCCTTAACTGCATAGCCGTAGATACCCTGAAGGTAAGTATCAGTGCTGATTAATTGAGGTATCTTTTTACCTTCACCCCAATACCGCTCTTTCAGAGGATAAAATACTTTGCAGCTTGAGATCCAGTGAGAAACTTTGATACTATTCAATACGCTGAAAGGGAGTTGAGTTTTAGGATCGAAACCCTCAAAGTCGGTACTTATTTGCAAAGCCCAGGTAGGTGCAGTCAGGATTACAGCATCGTAGATTTTTGGCTCTATGGCGCTAGAAGAAACCTCGATCTTCCCATCCGAGTGACGCTTCAACTTTTTAACAGGGTTCCGGGTGTAGAGGTTAATGTCATATTCCTCTGAGTGCGTTGCTCGATATAGCGAGATCGATTCCACAAACTTGCTAACCACAGGTTGATAAAACAGACATTCAGCTAATGACTGAACGCCTAAATAGTGGGGCGCAACCAGAGGTTGATGCAAGCTATCATGGGGCGGAATTTTATATTCCATTCCCGGCAAGAAGTTTTTCTGACTGTCAAATCTGCCCTCAATTAATTGATGATTCGTGCCAAAACCAAACAGTAAAGTACGAATGGGATATAAGCAAGAAATATCATAGAACGCACCCCAACTGCCATCACCTGCCCCGATGGTATAAAACAGATTGCTTTCTTCTTCCGTCATGCCCAGTCCGCCAAAGAACCCCGGCTGAGTCGGATTGTATTCGGCGGCGGGCATATACACCAATTCTCGAAAATTTTTGTCCCAGTAATGCTGTACCAACTGATGCCAGAAAGTTTGCCAATCGTCGCTTTCATAGTGTTTCTCGCACTCCTGAATCACTTGAGTTGCAAAGCTCGACCATTTTTGGTAAATCTGCTGTAACAAAGGGTTAGGGGGCTCCGGCGCACCCGCCTCCCAGATGTCGAGGGTAGGTTCGGAGTAGGGATCGTTAATATTGGGCCCGTAGCCTTTGTTGAGGAAAATGCCCGTATCCGCTACTTTGGAACCGGGATCGGGGAAGGGTTGAGTGGCAATTTGAAATAGACTGCTGTAGTAGTCCATAACGCTATTGCCGCTTCCGGGAGCTGGGAAAAAGGGAATTCGCATCGCGCCCATTTCAAAAACTGTGTGAGAGTCTGTGTGTGGCGTGTGGAGGGGAATTGAGTAGGTTCGGCCGCCGATGCGATCGCTAGCCTCGTACAAATCGATCGCCCTATAGCCGCACCGAAAAAGTTCTCTAGCCGCCGTCAAACCCGCCAATCCTGCACCAACGATCGCAATTCTCAAATTAGGATTCGTGTTAAGTGCGATCGCGCTTTCTGTAGCATCGCTCAGTAGTTTGTAGTAGTTGAAATTAAAGTCTGCCGTATTGGGATAGTAAAAGCGCCAAGTTTCGTTAGGCCCTGCCCTAAATTGTCGTTCAACCGTAGGGATAAATTTGTCAATTCCTGTGTGCAATCCCATTATAATTTTCCTTCAACTTGCAACATGGAGCATAAACATTTTATTTAAGCAGCATTCCCTAAGTTAGTCAAGATTGCAAAAACAAACAAGACTAAAGCCAAGTGGCACATTAGACCTCTTGCGAAATATAGCCTTTCTCAGAAAGATGAGGTACGACTGGGCCTAGGGCCTAGGGCCTATGGCCTATGGCCTATGGCCTAGGGCATACCTCACTTTTTTGAGAACCGATATAAGCTGAAACGCTGATAATTCCCTCCATCAGAATCAGGGTTTGAATGAATTTCGCAAGAGGTCTATTAAACATTAATAATTATTGGAGATGTCTGTCGCCAATCTCTTCGCTTGCAATTGGGAAAATTGGAGGGAGAGCCTCCGGCAATGCGTTACCAGGCAGAGCCTGATAACGAGTAGATACGTCGGATCGCACCTTGACAGGGCTGGCTGGCATTGCCCACGCTAGATAATTACGTGATTACATGATACGTAAGTCCTGTGGGAGACAGCTACGGGAACTTACTGGAAATATTGTAAATCCCAAATATGACAATAGCAGGTAAGTTGACTTACCTGCTAATTTATAACAAGAAAAACCAGAGTTTTCTCATCTTTATTGCTGGAGTATTTTCACGATGGGATTTTTTTGGTAAGTCCCATCTTTTAGGAACAAATCTGTTCATTCAACCATTATTATGACAGCAGCAGAGGCTTAAGGGTTCATCCGTCTCGGATTTGGCGCCGCAGTTCCGTAATTGACTCGACAGCCGATATTGAACAAACTCGAACTGCACTCAAGAGGGACAATCTGCTGATCGAGGAGGGCGCTGCAACTGACATACTCGTCGTTATTAGTATCTCTTACCATACATTCGATCGGGTTAGCTCCCGATCGAGCAGACCAACTCTTCATACCTACGACTGCAATCATATGCTGCCAGTAGAAAGCAAATAGCAAAACTCCCAAAAGTACAGCAACGGCTAATCCTGCTTTCAACTTCCAACTATTTAGGACGTTTCCCAAACTATTTTTTACGTTTTCCACTCCCGAAATTGAGCTTTCGGTAGTTATTTCTGGAGTTGTCAAGTTTGTTTGTGTTTGTTCTGCTGGAATTTCCGACATAATGTATCTCCTATGATTGCTGGGATTTGGCTAAGCTGGCAGTTGCCATCGCTATTGCAAACTTTATCAAATTTTAGCAAAACTAGCCAGTACCGACAACAGATTTGGGCAGCACCGCCGGGGAAGTATGTATATTCACCAAGTGCGGTCGCGATTTCTATGCCTTTTGAGGTATTGCACAATTCGCGTTAGCGGAGCCCGCCCCTACGGGGGCTACGCCAACGAAGAGGATCGGCTATTTTGCACCTAGGGAAATAGAATTGTTGGCGATATTCTTTGAAAACGGCTCAAGTGAATCAGCTTTTTTACGAACCGCAGAGGGCGCAGAGGGCGCAGAGAAAGAAAAAAGAGAGATATATTGACTTTCACCAATCATTTAGGGTTTCGATAGCAGTTCTAATAACTCAGCTTCCGAAAGTAGTTCTACCCCCAAAGATTGAGCCTTTTCCAACTTAGAGCCCGCATCTTCTCCCACAACCACATAATTAGTTTTAGCGCTTACAGAACCTGTGACTTTCCCTCCAGCTTTGACAATCAAATTCTTAGCTTCATCTCGTTTCAGAGTCGGCAAAGTTCCCGTAAGTACAAAAGTTTTGCCTGCCAATTGTAAATTTATGTCCGCTATATTCTGACTTTTAACTTCTGAGTGCAATTGCAATCCCGCAGTTTTTAACCGTGCGATTAAACTTTGATTTGCCGGAACTCGAAACCACTGAGAAACCGATTGTGCAATCTCCGGCCCGATGCCGTACACGCCCTCAATCGCAGCGGCCGATACTGCGGCTAACTCTTCCACATTTGCAAACCTTTCTGTCAGCAATTGAGCATTTACACTGCCGACGTGGCGGATACCCAAGCCGTAAAGTACCCGCGAATAAGGTTGATTTTTCGATTGGGCGATCGCACTTACCAACTTTTCTGCTAACTTCTTACCCATGCGTTCCAAACTCATCAATCTTTCCGCCGTCAAATCGTACAAATCCGCCGCAGAATGCACCAGATTGCTATCAACCATCTGCTGCACCAACTTTTCCCCAACACCGTTAATATCCAGAGCATCCCGGCTGCAAAAATGAATCAGCGAACCCCTCAAAATTGCTGGACAAGATGTATTGATGCAGCGAGTAACGGCCTCCCCCTTTTCCCGAACCACAGGCTGTTCGCATTCGGGACAGCAACTAGGCATTTGGAAAAGTTGAGCATTTTGGGGGCGAAGTTCCGGCAAAACTCGCACAACTTCTGGTATAATTTCCCCAGCTTTTCTGACAATTATAGTATCGCCAATGTGCAGGTTCAGATCGGAAAGTCGATCGCTATTATGGAGAGAAGCGCGCGAAACCGTGGTTCCAGCCAACTGCACCGGTTTGAGTTCCGCTACAGGAGTTAGAGCGCCGGTTCTCCCGACTTGTACGGTGATTGCTTGTACAATTGTAGGGACTTCGGCAGCAGGATACTTAAGTGCGATCGCCCAACGCGGAAACCTCTGAGTAAAACCCAACTGTTTTTGCAGCAAAACCGAATTAATCTTAACAACAACCCCATCAGTCATGTAAGGCAAATTTCGCCGTTCAGTATCCCAATATTCGTAATACTCCCGTACCTCATCCAAAGCATAGCAAATTTTGCGATTGGGATTCACCTTAAACCCCATTTTCCGCAACAACTCCAAAGATTCCCACTGCGTGTTACCCTCATTCCCCCCATCTAAATACAGAGTATAAGCAAAGAAATCCAACCGTCGCTTATCCACAACTTTAGAATCCAACTGTCGCAGCGTACCCGCCGCCGCATTCCGAGGATTAACAAACAATTGTTCCCCCGCTTTTTCCCGTTCCCGATTAATTTCCTCAAACACAGTTAAAGACAAAAAAGCCTCTCCCCGCACTTCCACAACAGGCGGCGGATTATCTAAATTGAGCTTGAGAGGAATCGATCGAATAGTCTTAACATTTTGAGTGATGTCCTCTCCTGCAATCCCATCTCCCCGCGTTGCACCGCGAACTAAAATCCCATTTTCATAGGTTAACGCTAAAGCAGAACCATCAATTTTTAACTCGCCAACATATTCAGCAGTTAATTGTTGATTTTCCCCTGCTACCCTTTGCCATCGTTCCTGCCATTTGGTCAATTCCTCAAAATTAAAAGCATTTTCCAAACTGTAGAGAGGAATATTGTGCTTGACGCTAAAAAATTGAGTAGCAGGCTGTTCTCCCACCCGCTGAGTCGGACTTTCCGCAATAATCAACTCAGGATAATCTGATTCTAACTCTTGCAACTGTCGATAAAGGCGATCGTACACTTCATCTGGCATGATCGGCGCATCGAGAACATAATAAGCATAGCTAGCTTCCTGTAGCTGCTGCCTCAACTGTTGAATTTGCTGCTGAATTTCTGCTGCCATATCAATTTAAGGTTTTCGATTTTCGATGTTAAATTTTTGATGATAACTCTTCATTTTAGCTCAAAAAAAAGGAGCAAGCAACCTATCTGCTGCCAGAGCAATTTTAGATTTGAGATGATTAATCTCAATTTGAGCTAAAAACAAAGCTCCAGCAACTAGAAAATCAAAACTTATCCTAATTATCACCCTGCCCAAAAACGGATACTTAATTTCCGACAGGAGTCGCCAGTTGGCCAAAATTTTCGACTCTTGTTCAACCTCCCAGATTCATCTATGGAGTAAATTTCAAATCCTTCGACAGATTGAAATCCGAACGTTGCGCCAAACATATCACACAGAATTCTCAATTTCAAAATCCACTGACTAGCCTTGATAGCTGCCGAATTTTGGGCGTAAACCATCACAAATTCAAGTCTGGAAACTCGGTAAATTTCTTGTTTTCCCCGGACATGGAAGGTTGAAGATTCTCACCATCTTTTTCGCCGTTCAAGTTGCTATTGGCGCGGGATTTGGTGAATTCTTGAGCGTTTGGCTTGGTGAAAGCGAGCGGTTCAGCGTGTTCTACCTGAAATACATTGGCGTAGAGGTTGGCAATAATCTGTTTGCCGCCCTGGGTTAATTCCAAGTAGTTCAAAGCTGCTGGAATGTAGGGAAAAACTCCGTTCCAATAAAACTTGGCGTAATTTTGTCGCAAATCTCCCGGAGACTTGTAGCCTAAGATTTTATTAGTGCCGACTTCCTCAAATTCGTAGAACAGCGCACTGATTTTTCGCAGGTAATTGGGATCGCTCAACTGACCGATCAAATCGGCGGCCCTTGCTAGTCCAGAATAATTGTTTCTGTCTTGATGAGTTTCGCTAGCAGGAACTGGGAAGCGCGTCAATTCAATATTGCGCTTGATTTGTTCGGCATCAATTAAGGTGTGGCCGCCGAAGCGTTCGTCAATTACGAGTTTTCCTCGATCGACATGATAAGGAGTTAAACTGGCAGAAGTTGCGCCGATCGGCACAGAAACCATGCCCCCGTCAATACCCGTAGCATAGAGTCCCACAGCTTCTTGGTCTTGGCGGCAAACACCTTTGACGTAGCCGATATCGTGGCACAGCAGCGAAATCAGGTAGTGCAGCCAATCTTCCGGCGACACTCCCCCTTCGCGAATATGCTTGCCGCGGAGAATCTCTTGTCCCACCAATGCCACAAGCATTGTGTGTTCCACATTGTGGTACAAAGCATCGCAGTTAGCGATATTTTCCAGAGCCATCGTCCCCGCCCAGGCGATAATTTCAGGGTAGTCAGGCTTGTACTTGCCGTAGGTGCGACGGTAGCCGGCCTGCAGCTCTTGAACAAAAGCGTCAATTAGGATAGCAGTTGCATTGAACATGATAAATTTTCTCACTCAGACTGTAGTTACAAACTCGATCGCAAATATCTTGGATAGCTGAAAACATAATCAATGGGCATTGGAGTAGGTTTGACCCCTCGCCCAAAGACGGATACAAGCGCCGGCTTAAGTCGTAGATGCTCCCCAAGTTTTAGACCCTAGTTTCAGCTTCCAGATTCATCTGCCGAGTAAATCTCAAATCTCAACTCTCCACTCTCAACTCTCAAATCCACTCACCCCTCGGTGTTGAATTTTAAAGTTCAGCTAGTCTTGTTAGGTAACAAAATTGCTCTTTTGGCTATACTTCCCACGATAACCTAATTTCCCAAGTAAAAGATCGATTTTTTGGTATTAAATATTAGTGAAACAATTTACATCGTTTCACCGACTAATTATTAGAAGTCCTAGGTATGAAAGTTATGAACTGTCTGTTTCCGAGTCTCTCTACTGCTACCCTTCGCACTCGGCGGTCGATCGCCCCAAAATACCTAGGATTGTTTGCATTCACGGCTGTTTGCACCGCCGCACCTGCTTTCGGAGCCGAGCGAATCTACATAACTTACGGGCCGCTAGAAGAATCAGTTCCGGTTGAATCTTTGGCACTATTCGCCAAAGAAGGCAAAATAGACTCGAACTTGGACGGCTTTGCTCAGTACGCCAAAAAATCTCAGCTAGCTGAGATTCGCAGCGCCCTGCAAGCAAAAGCTGAAATCAGCCCCGTGACGATCGCCCAATTCCTCTACACGCCTCAAGGAGAAGTGCTGCTGGAACGCTTTGGCCGAGTAGTTCAAACCAAAGCTCGGCAGCCCGGATTTTATGCCATCCGAGCCGCCCTGATTTTAGCAGCCGCCGATCCAGAAGGCCTGACAATTCTCAACGTGCTGCAGAAATTCCCCACTTATGGCATCAGGATTGACATCGCTCGCGGCTTGGGTATCGCCAACGAGCTGACATCGCTGATCAACCGTTCCAATCAGACGATCGCCGGAGTCGCCCAGTTGTCGGAAGCACAAGCAGCCTCAGAACCCGCCGTACCGGCTGCGGCAATGCTGCAGCCCCAGCTAGCGGGCCCCTATACTTGGAAAAAATCATCGGTAACTCTGACGAGTCCAAATCGCGATCGCACGTTTGATATGGACATTTACTTGCCACAGGGGAGCCCGCAACCTGCTCCAGTAGTAGTAATTTCCCACGGTTTAGGTTCCGATCGAATTTCCTTCCAGTATTTAGCCAAACACCTAGCCTCCTACGGCTTTGCCGTCGCCGTCCCCGAACATTCCGGCAGCAACGCCCAACAAATCCAAAACTTAGTAACAGGCAGAGCCAGTGAAGTAGCAGAACCAGCAGAATTTGTCAATCGCCCCCTCGACATCAAAGACCTGCTCGATTATTTAACCAAACTTTCTACAACTGATCCGGCCTACCAAGGGCAGCTCGACTTGCAGCGAGTCGGCATCATCGGCCAGTCTTTCGGCGGCTATACAGCTTTAACATTAGCCGGGGCGGCGATTAACTTTGCACAGCTAGACAAAGACTGCCAGCGAGAAAACGAAACTTGGAACCTCTCCCTGCTGTTGCAGTGCCGCGCCCGCGGCCTAGATCGCAACCAGTACAATTTCGCGGACCCGCGCATCAAAGCTGCGATCGCCATCAACCCCATCGTCAGCAGCATTCTCGGAGAAACAAACCTCAGCAAAATCCAAATCCCAGTCATGGTAATAGCAGGCAGCGCCGATACTGTCGCCCCGGCTTTCCTCGAACAAATTCAACCGTTCACATGGCTGACATCGCTCAACAAATATCTGGTATTGATGATCAACGGGACTCACTTCTCAACGATCGAGGAATCCCCTCAAAGCCTCTTTTTGCCACCAGCAGAGGCGATCGGGCCCGAACCAGCTTTAGCCCGCCGCTACGTCAACGGACTCAGCCTAGCTTTCATGGAAAGCTATTTGAACAACAAATCAAATTTCCGCCCGTATTTAGAGCCAAACTACGCTCTAAGCATCTCCCGAAACGCTCTGGGACTCAGAATTTTGCGATCGCTCACCCCGCAGCAACTCCAGCAGTTCAGGCTTTCTCCACCTCCTCGCATCCCGGCCTCTCCACCTCCCATCGCTCCTGTTTCTCCAGTTTCTCCACCTCCCATCGCTCCCGTTCGTTAGGGTTGAGGTGCGCCGAAGAGCACGCTGGCATATCTTTTCGCGCGGGGGGCGATGGCGTCCCGCCCCGCAAGCTACGGCCATCTCTCTCCTTTCATCAGCTTTCCTAATCGCAGTCATCAATTTAACTGTCGCTCAACCCCTTTACAAAAATTAACAATACCGTTAA
>Ga0163148_10001819_pt1 | contig 27016 bp, 56 predicted proteins | sample OliLakLV19MP7P2_FD_148606 | JGI IMG/M metagenome (GOLD analysis project Ga0163148, IMG submission 148606) | Freshwater microbial mat bacterial communities from Lake Vanda, McMurdo Dry Valleys, Antarctica- Oligotrophic Lake LV.19.MP7.P2 | ecosystem: Environmental > Aquatic > Freshwater > Lake >... | reverse complement strand
ACTCCATTCACTCGACCCTGAACCTGCCGCTTACCTGGGATGACGGCGAAGTCACCGCATTGCACGCCGAGTTCTACCTGCTGCACGGGCACTTCGATCCGGACATCGGCCCGCTCCCTCGCCGGGTCCGGCAGCGCATCGTCTCGTGGGCCAAGAAGTGGGGACCTGTGGTCCGGTTCATGATGGGCGGCTGACGTGGCCAAGGTCAGCACCCAATTCTTCGGATCTGGCGAGAACGACATCCGCCTGGTCTTTCACTGCCCCGGATGTGGAGGTGGCCACTGGATACGCGTCAAAGGACCGGAACCGGTCTGGTCTTGGAACGGCTCCGTCGATCGTCCGACCGCCGCGCCTTCAATACTGGTGTTCAAGGACAACCCCGACCGGCGGTGCCACAGCTTCGTGGAGGACGGAAAGATCCGGTTCCTGAGCGATTGCGCGCACGCGCTCGCCGGGAAAACGGTGGACCTGCCTGACCTGGAATCGCCGGCCAGTGACAGTGCGGTGGACCATGAAGGCGCCTGAACGCATCATCCCACAGCGGGTAGACACCGCCGAGATCCTGCGCTCGCCTGACTTGATCGGCTGCTACGGATTCAAGCCGATTCCCCAGACGCGTGATTACACCTGCGGTGCCGCGGCGGTGGCGTCGGTGTTTGGGTACTATGGAAAGCGGTCGACCGAGTACGACTGCCTGCAGTCGCTCGACACGAACAAGGTCACCGGCACTTCGTGGTACAGCATGTACAAACTGATCAAGGAAAAGGGGTTCAAGTCCCGGTTGTGGGCGCGCTTCCCGACCGCTGAGCTGATCGCCAGATCGAAGGAAGGGCATCCCACTATTGTGGAGTGGTTGGACTGGGGCGGTCACTGGGTCGTTCATGTCGGGTATGAGCCGCGCCGAGGCGTCCTGGTGTTCGCAGACCCGGCCAAGCCTCGCAGCAACTTCACGTGCCACCTGGTCGAAGACTTCGAGCGGTTCTGGGTCGCCGGCGGCGCCCGGGAGGGCAGCAAGATTCCGGCCCTGGCCATTCCCGTAGATCCGCCCGCGGCGCACAGTAAGGGCCCGACCCTGATCACCACCACACCTCGCGTTCGGCACAAGCTGGTTTACGATTGGGTCACCCGTCGACCCTGGAACGGAAAGGTGCTGCAGCATGCGTAGGATCAGCGAAGCCCGCAGGGGCAACAAGGCTCGCATGGGCAACAAGGCTCGCACGGGCAACAAGGCTCGCAAGAACCCCCAATGGTCCTGGGATGCCCTGGATGAGGTATGGGCTGCGCTCGAAGCCAGGGCCCCCGCCAACCTGATGCCCATCCCGGAGGCGGCCACCGTGATCATCCGGAAGCGTCCGGTGTCGGCGTGGGCCGCAAGTACCCGACGGAATCCCCAGGTCCGGGAATACGGCTCCGGTTACTTCGGCGTCGTGATGCCGACCAGTAATCCGGAGTGGGTGTTCAAGCTGACCACCGACCAAAGCGAAGCCCATTTCATAAACGCAATCCGGAACCTCGGACTGTCCTGCCGCCTGAATGGGATCGCGCGCTACTCGCCGGTCTACAACACTGGTATCAGGGAGATCCGCGATGGTGAGTCGGGAGAAACCATCTACGCAGTCTGGCGGGAGTCGGCAACGGTGGCGGGGGAAGATGTGTGGGTCCACCTGAACAGGACCTCGCGCCGGACCATGGCCCAACAGGCCGAGCGCCGGATCGCCTCCAGCCTGGATGTCCTTCGGGGGGATGCCGGTCAGGGCTATGGGTACAGGAACGACAAGGACTGGATCGCAGCAGCGAAGGCGTCCTTGCTCGACTGGGACCGGAACCCGCTCCTGGCGGACACCGCCGACGACATGCTCACCCTCATGGAAAAAGGCCTGGTCGTCACGGACATCAACCTCTCCAATTGGGGCCTGGTCCCCCGGCGAGGGTCGAAGCTGACTTTGATCGACCCCGGTATGGTCCAGTTCAAGACCAACAATGCCAAAGAGGCGGCCAGGGACATCCCGCACCTCTGAACGCCAGGGAGCGCCCCCCTAGCCGGGCGGCTTTGGACCGGGTACCATGGCACCCATGCGCAGTGCAACCCTTCTGGCCTCCGCCTTGCTTGTGCTGCTTCTGTCCGGGTGTGGTGGGCGCGAAGCCCCCTCTCGGGAACAGTCCCTGGCTGAGGCCAACGCCGGCGTCATAGCACTGCCCCTGGCGAAGACGGAACCGGAGCGGGCGCAGATCCAGCAAGGCATCCAGGACTACCTGGTCGCCGCGAACGAGGGGAAGGAGCTTCCTCCGCCGAAACATACCCCAGCCGACATCGCCGCCGATCCTCGCCCGTTCGCTGCGGACGGTGCCAAGGCCAAGAAGGATTCCAGCGGCTGGGGATTGTTCGGCATCATCTCTGGGGCCGCTTTCGTGGTCGGGGTAGCCTTGCGCATCGGTAAGGACCTGCCTGGTATAGCCGGCATCGCCAGTAGCCTCGCTGATGTCGTGTGGCGCCAACTGGCGCCGAACGCCGCGATCGATGCCGACCGGAGGGCAGGGGCAGCACTGCAGAACGCGGTGCAGTATGGCCGCGCGGTCACGGCGATTGCCACCGCTGCGGACCCCGGTGCGGTGGAATTGGTCAAGAACGCCAGCGCTGCCGTTCAGGCTCACCTCGGGATCAAGGACCAGATCGACGCCATCCTCAAAGCGTCGAAGCAGGCGTGATGCTGTCCTACACCGACATGGCCAAGTCCCGCTCCACGTCCTTCCTGGGATGCAATTGCACCCCCATGATGGGCCTGTCTGGTCCCGCCGACATCGAGCCGGTGACGGTGAACCCGAAGCGGGTGATTGCCTGGCTCGCGTCACTGACCCCGGGCATCCGTGCCGCCTTCGAGCAGAAGATGCAGGCGATCCTGGACGCACTTCCGCCCAGCGCGATCGATCAGGTGTTGCCGTCGGCGGGGCTCGGGCTCATGGCGGCCGACTTTGGTTCGCTGGTTTCCGGCATCCTGCAAACCGGCGCCGATCTCTATGGTGCTCGGCTGACCAACAGCACGAACACACGCATCGCGAATGGTGCCAACGCCACCCAGGTGGCAATTGCACAGGCCAATGCCGCCATGTCCGGCCAATCCACCACCGCCATGACCGACATGCAGATTCAGGCCAACGCCGCGGCTGCCGCGGCCAGGGTCAAGAACACCTCGACCATGCGTCCTGTGTACCTGGCTGCCGTCGGCGGCGTGCTGGTCCTGGGCCTGGCCGCCATATTCGTCCGCCGCAAGAAGAGGACCTGATCATGACCCGTCGCCGTAATCGCCGCAACCCGACCACGTCGGGCTCCATGCTGCCGCTCCTGCTCGCTGGAGCAGGCATCGCCCTGATCGTGGCGGGCAATCGCCAATCCACGCCAGTCGCCGGCCTCGATGGGCTCAAAAAGAAGTTCAAGAAGGCGGCCAAACGCGTCGCCAGTGTCCCCAAGAAGGTCATCGCGGTCCACAAGACGATCGCCAAAACGGCCACTGGCCTCGTCAAGGTCGCTGCGGGCGGCGTCATGCTCGCGCCCCTGACCATGGGCAAGAAGCTGGTGCGGAAGGTGATGAAGGGGAAGCGTCAGCCGGCACCCTCAGCCGGGCCGGGTGAGGAAGTGTCCTACGTGGACGAGAACAACAGCCCGATCACCCAGGCTGAGTACGAGCGTCGCCAGGCCGAGTACGAGCGCATCTCGGCGTGCCAGGCGCAGGGCGGAACCTGGTCCGGTGGCGGGTGCCAGATGCCGGCACCTCAGACGCCGGTGCAGCCGCCTGCTCCCAGTGACACCTTCCAGCAACCGCAGGCTCCGGCGCAGCAGCAGTCCTACGGTGGCGGTGGTGGCGGTGGTGGTGAAGGTCCCAGTTCCGACGACTACTACGGACGGTCCCAGCCTCTCCTGCCACCCGCTGCGTCGACCCCAGAGCCGGTCGCGGCTTCCGTGGCAGCGCCGGCCCCCAAGGGCAAGTTCAACCCGCTCCTGACCATCGCCGCGTTCGCCGCGGTGCCGGTGGTCTTGGGCCTGACCGGAGGGAAGTGATCGTGGCTGAGTTCCATCCAGGCATGCTCGGCCGCCAAGGCCCACCCTCCTCGGTGATCCGCCGCGATCCGGCCGCAGGCTTCCATCCCGACATGCTCGCCGGTCAACCGCTCGGCGCGCTCCCGCCTCCCGCTACCGGGTTCGATGTCGCTGCCGGGACCATCACGATCGGGGGAAACACCATAAAACTGGTGCCTGCCATCCTGTCCGCCCTAGCCGTGAAGCTGGTCTTCTTCGGCGGTGACCAGGCAGCCAAGGGCGCCAAGCGTCTGGCCGGGAAGCTGCGTGGGTCGTCGACCAAGGCGTCGGAGCTGGCGACCAACCCGCGCAAGAGTGAGCGCCCGTGGCAAGCTGTCCGGTTCTCCGGCTCGGCTCGCCAGACCAAGCGCCACAAGACCAAGGATGCGGCTCAGCGGTGGTGCGATGAGCACAGCGGCCAGAGCCGGGTCAGCTACGTAGGCTGAAGTGACCTACCTGACGCCGGACGTCCGGCAGACCTACCTTCCGCCGGCACACAGGCACTTCGGTCGTCCCGCTGTCCCGATCCTGCGCACGCACAGCCCGTTCGCTGTCCCTGACGGGCTCGGTGAGGACCTGAACGCCCAGATGGCAGCCGTGTTCGACCGGATGTCGGCGGACATGAAGAAGGCCGCCCTGGCGCGTGCCGCAGTCACCACGTCTGTCGGGGTCGGCCTGATGTTCGTACCGGTGGTCGGTCAGGTCGTTGGTGCGCTGCTCCTGACCGTCAATTCGATCCTGGGCGCCAAGTACGCCAGTGAGGCGAAGAGGGTGGTGGCAGAAGCCCAGGACACCCTCCAGGTCATGGCGGCGGACTATCAGCGGAAGTCGACGGGGGCTGACAACGCCTTGATCGGGTACCTCAAGCCCATGGCCATCCAGCTCGCGATCAGTGGCCAGCCATTGGCGGGGCTTGGCGACCTGCACGGCAATTTCTTCAGCAGTGCCTGGCGCTCGATCAAGAAGCCGACCAAGAAAGTGCTCAAGGTCGCCATCGCCCCAATGATCGCCCTGCCGCTCGTGGCCGGGAAGAAGCTGGTCGCCGTCTCCGGCATCAAGCCGCTCCAGCACCTGGTGCATCGTATCGAGGTTGAGGGCCAGAAGGCCATCGACGTGGTCACCGGACGCAGTGCCCTGACGGGAGCGCGCGACGCCGCCGGCAAGGCAATCAAGCAGGCTGCGGCGACCATGGAAGCGCAGTACCAGGCGCACCTCCTGGACCTCCAGCGTCCGGAGTTTCAGCAGAACCTGGTCGTCCAACTCGCACGCACCATCCGGGCTGATGCCGGATTCCAACTCAACGCGCCCGGAGCCGCCGTGGCGGCATCACGCAAGGGTGGCATCGCCGCCGCGGCCGGTATCACCGCGGCCATCGTCGGGTTCGTGGCACTCAAGGGCGGTGGTCATTGAGCCCTCTCGCTCAACCTGTCCAGGCTTCCGTGTCCGTGTTCGACGAGGCCCTCGCCGTCCCGGCCATCGTCCACAGCCCGGTGGCGAGCACCAAGGCGCTGGCGATCGGCAAGGCCGCTGCGGCACTCCTGGTGACCGCGGCGCGATACCCGTTCAGGGAGCTGGTCTACCTGGGAGACGACGCACCTGCTGGATTGCAGCAAGGACTCCGGTCCTCGGCGCGGGTGCAGATCGTGCCATCTGCTCGGGACCTGCCGCGCGGGTGGCAAGCCGACGTGATTGCCGTGGCCAGTCCTGGGCTGCCCGACAGCGTCCTGCTCACCGCTCGTCAACTGGCCCATCCCGGTACGGTCGTGGTGATCGCCGTGGATCGGTACTCCGCCGGAGGTGTGGCCAAGCGGGCGCTCGCGAAGCTCTGGCGCAGCGTGACCCCCTACCGCGAAGTGCTCCCGACCCAGACCGAGCCGCAGCTCTTCCTGCTCGCCAGCGACCTGCCGATCTCGCTCAAGCGCCCGGTGCCGGGTTGGACCCGGCGCGTCAGTGATGGGTACCTGCCGGCCATGTTCCGGTTCCCGAAGGATGAGTACACCGCCCTGCACTCCCTCCCACCGACGTCCCCCCTGACCGGAACCCGCCCATGACCTACCTCGGAGGCATCAACTGGGCCCAGATCGGGGGAGACTTGGGCAACACTGCCCTGGTGAAGGCCGCGGACGCAGCGGTCGCAGTTCCGGCGGTGCGGATCAACCGGGCTCGCATCGCGGTGGTGGTCGACCTGGGGTACGGCGCCGCCGATCGGTACACCCAGGCCAAGCCAGCCCTGTTCGTCGGGGGCATCATCGGGGCGATCCTGAGCGCCGGAGCCCTTGCCAAGCGCCGGAAGGTGCCCGAGGCGGTCGCGCTCTATGCGATCACCGGCCTGGTGTCGGCCGCGGTGGCGTGGTTCACCCGCCCTGGCACCACTGCAGCTCCCCCTGAATCCAACCCTCAGTCCCCCGGCGTCGTCAAGTCCACCCTCCAGTGGGCGGATGCCCGGGTGGCATCCAGAACGCAGCAAGACCCTGGTTGGGAGCCACGCGCACTGGCTCGCTTGATGAATGACTTCGGAACGGGTACCATGGCACCTGCCATCCAGACGCTGCTGACGAAAAACGGTCACTGACCGGATCCCGGAGACGATTCCCATGCTCGGAGCCCACGCCGACCACTTCATGCTCGCCCAGATGCGCGAGCGCGTCACCGCGATCACCCCGAACGGGGGCGGTCGATCGATGAGCATGCCCGATCGGGAGCGCTACGGCACCGCCCAGGTGACCGTCAAGCGTGGCTTCGGCTCGCCCGGCCCCCAGCGCACCGTCTCCAGCGGCTTCGTGCCGGGCATGGGGCACGTCGCCGCTCCCCCGGCCGCACCGCAGACCATGCTCCCTGGCCTCAGCGACATGCTGCCCGGTCTCCTCGGTGAGATCCCCCCCACACGCAAGCTGGTCTTCGCTAGCCTGGCCGCGGTCGGGATCTACCTGCTGATCAAGAAGAAGTGATCCCGGTGCTCAGCTCGCCTCACTATCTGGCATCGCACCTGGGAAGCCTGGCCGCGACCGCAGCAGAGGCTCCGGTATCCACGCCGGTACAGGCGCGCAAGCCACTCAGTCCACTCTTTCCCTGGCTGCTTGTAGGCAGTGTCGGGCTCATCACCTACCTGGTGATGGAAGCCCTCAAGGATGCCCGCAGGGGCAAATAGTCTCACCCTCACCTCCACCTGGAGTTCCCATGGCCAAGGCCAAGCGTCGCCGCAGCGCTCGCAAGCTCACCCGCGCCCAGAAGCGCACCCTCAACCGCGCGAAGCATCGCGCCACGAAGTCCAAGCGCACCAAGCGCAAGGGTCGCGGTCGCAAGAGCACCGCCCGCAAGGGTCGCGGTCGCAAGCTCACCGGCAAGGCCCGCGCCTGCCGCGGTCGCCGGAAGTCGGTTCGCCGGCTGACCTCGCGCCGCTGCCGGCGCTGAGGAGCTGATCATGCCACGCCGCCGCTCGAATCCGTACACCGAGCCGCACCCTGCTGACTGGTCGTCGATGACCAAGCTGCAGCGGTCGGCCTGGAATCGGTCCCACTGGAGCAAGGATGGGGTCTCAGCCCCTCGGCCTTTCGCAGTGCGGGCGGCGGAGCGGGCATATCAGGAAGCGCTCAAGAAGACCGGGAAGCGCAACCCCAAGGTGGTCTTCCGCGCCAAGGGCAAGCGGGTCGCCTTCGTCGCCAAGCGCAAGAAGGCTCGGGGCAAGGTGCCCAAGCACCTCCGCCCGTACCTGTTCAAGAAGGGCCACAAGGCCAAGGCCAAGCGCACCAAGCGCAAGGGCGCGACCCGTGCGTGCCGTGGTCGCCGGAAGGTGCGGATGACTTCGCGCCGCTGCCGCAGGGCCTCGCGTTAACCAGTACCTCACCCCAGGTGGAAGAGACCCAGGTCAATAGGCCTGGGTTTTCTTTTTGCTGCACTGCGCTAGGGTCACCCCATGCCTAAAGGCGGAGGTCAGTGCGGGGTCCACCTCAAGGGCCAGAAGGTACGCTCAGCGCACCTCGGATACGACTGCTACCTGTCCGGCCCGATCGTCCAGAAGCACATCCGGTGCGTCTTCCGCCGGCATCGGGCGCCACCCAACATGACCGCCGAGCTGATTGAGATGCTGCCGTCCGAGTTCAGGTGGCCAGGTGCGGCATTCGATGAGGCGCACGCGGCGATCGAGGCCATCTACACCGTGGACGTCCGGATGCTCCGGGGATACGTCGCCCAGTACCCGGGTCACCACTTCGGGTTCGAACACTTCATCGAACGTGCGGAACGGTGGCATGCAGCTGCGCGCAAGCGTGGCGCGGCCGACGTCCAGGTCGCTCGCGCCACCGAGGCGGCGGCACCACCAGGGCAGCAGCGCACGATCCGGCGCCAAGGAGTCTCCCTGGGAGCCGCCGGCCAGCCTTTGTTTCCCGGCTGGGTGAAGCACACGCAACCGCTGCACGACCTGGACATCGGTACGGATCCGGACCAGCTCCACCTCTGCTTGTTCCTGATCTACTTTTCCAACAACCTCCCGGCCCTGCGCGTGGACGCCTACCCCCCGGGTGTGTTGCCTGGCAAGCTGACCAGGCTGAGCCGGCTGCACGTCGACCTGGTGACGGACGAGCACGAGGTGGTGGAGCATTACCCAGGCCGGTACCTGGGCGCTGGCCTGAACCCGCTCCTGCTCCGGGACCTGCTGGGCGCATCCAAGATCACCAGGCAGCGTCGCACCGCCTTCGACCACCCGGACGTGCTGGCGGCCCGGGAACGTGCCCTGGATAAGGAACGGCAGGACCCCAAGGCCAGGTCGCTCCAGGTGCTCCGGGAGAGCCGCGCCATGCAGGTCGCGGCCGACCCGTCCGGTGACCCGGCCCAGGTCTTCGGCGCGCACCTGTTGCCGTCTGGCGCAGCTCGCTGAGGCTGGCCCGACCGACCGGATCGGTTACCATGCCCCCATGCTGGGTGACCTCTCGCGCATCGACGGAACGATCAACGGCTTGAGCTTCCTGGCCGGCAAAAATCGCCCCTTCGTGGCCTTCGTGGCCAAGAACTGGTGGATCGCTGCCATCGCCGGGGTCGCCATGGCTTCGAAGGTCAGGGAGCGGCACAAGAAGAACGAGCTGACCACCTACAACACCCTCATGGACCTGGGCATGGTCCTGAGCCCGTTGGTTGGCCTGGCCATGCTGAACCAGCTCGCTGCCAATGAGCATGCGCTCCGGGAAGCGGCCAGTGCCCGGCTCCAGCTTCCCCCGCCGGCGCCACTGTGAAGCCTCGTCGCAACCCTGATGAGTGGGGGCCAGAGCCGACGCCAGCCGAGCTGGATGCCAAACACAAGCGGTTCCTGGCTTCAATGTCCGCTGGTGCGCGTGAGAGATGGGAAAAAGGTGTGGCTGAACGGCGCCGTGAGCAGTCTCGCCGCACCTCGACCACCACCTTGGTCAACCTCGCCCTCTCATTGTACGGGGAAGCGCGGCGACGGTCAGGCGAGGCACGCAGCCTGGAAAACATCCTGAGAAAGTCCGTCGAGTCCGTGTGCCGTGGTGCCGGCGATCAGAAGGTGGATGGCGTCTACGCCGAGGCCAAGCGCCTGCTTGCATTGAGCCCTCGTCGCAACCCCCGCGACTTCTACGTCCACGATCGGTTCCTGGGCGAGTTCCTGGACTTCGGCAATCTCAAGACCGCGGCCAGGTATGCAGACAAGCGCTTCGGCTGCCGTCCGGCCGGCGAGTGCGTGTTCATCGAGCAGGATGAGACCTACATCCCGGTCGGTCAGGCACGTCCGCACATCGCCAAGCGCATCCCGGCGCTCCGGAACCCCCTGCCGAACGAGCACAGCGCTCGGTTGATCAACCCCTCCGACGTTGTGAAGGGCTCCTACCGGCGCAGGAACGTCAAGGGTGGCACGATCGGGCTACTGTTCGCCCGGGTGCGTGGCGCCAAGGGCCCTCGTGGCGGTTCCATGCAGCTCGCCAGTGTCCACTTCCGGGCCGCCAACTTCACGCCTTCCCAGGCCAGGGCGTGGATGCGGGACCACGACCTAAGCCCGATCCTGTTTGAGGCCGCGACCAGCTCCCGGAAGGAAGCCTGGAAGTCAGAGGCGCCGCGATCCAAGCGCGCTGCCAGCCGGCGCCGGCGCGACTCTGGCCGTTACCGCAGAACCGCTTAGGATAGAGTATGCCGACCCTCGACCCCGTCCTGCATCACCCGTCCCGGACTGGCCCCACCCGGGACCTGCACGCCATCGCGGCGATCGAGCCGGTGTACCGTCAGGAAGTCCACTACCTGAAACCGGGTCGGCTCCCGGTGAGCATGAACGCCTCGATGCGGGCTCGCCCCAAGGCACGCTCGGGTGGCAACCCGGACACCGGCTTCCGGCTGGCCAAGATCCCGGTGCTGGTGCGCAACTCGAACCAGCGCCCGCAGGAAGCCGGCACCGGCACCGACCGCAGCGTGATGTCCCTCTCGGATCCGTCACTGGCCGGCGAGGCCCCTGTGATCGCGCCGTTGGTGAACAGGTCCCTGCTGATGGGCGGCATCGCCCTCGGCGCCCTGGCGTTCCTGCTGCTGCGGAAGTGATGTCCTACAAACGGTAGGTAGCTACTTGGCTATCAGCTCGGCGCGCTCCCGGCACAGCTTGGCCAGTGCATCCAGATTGTCAGCGGCGCGGAGCCAGGCTCCCTTCTCGGACTCGATCCTCTGATGCTTCGGCTCAGTCAGTTCGATCTCTGTGCCGAAATGGTCGCCATCCTCCGACTGGAACCAGTCGATAATTTCATCCGGGTTTCCGCCGTCGACGCCCGGGTTGCCGAACCCTTCCAGGTGGATCGTGTACCGGTTTTCGCCGTTGACGGTCATTGGACCAATTGCGAAAAGGTCTCCAGTGTCTTCGACATGCAGGGCTACCCAGCCGTTGCCGCGGTCGATGGCGTTGTTGTCGGTAATGAGCATAATCTCTCCGTTATTTGTGGCCGGGTGGCAGGAAGATAACCGGTAGCATCGCGATGAAGTTGGAAATGGTGGCGATGTGACCACACTTCGGGCAGACGAAGGTGATGTCGCCTTTGATGACCAGGCCCGTGCGCACATCCACCCCGATGTCCTCTGTCCATCCGCAGGCTGTCATACCGCATTTGAACGAGAACAGGATGTTCACGGGTGACCTTCTGGTAAACCAGGGATCTGCTTCCACGCACGTGGATACTGAGCGCCCCATGCCAAGAGGGAATCGCTCGCCGTTCCTGGCCGCTCACACAACAGGTTCCTCTTGAAGCTCTTCCACCCGCCGCTGGATGCGTGGTAATGCTTGTCCACGTACCGCTCCAGGCTCTCCAGGGAGGATATGCTTCCCATGTCCCCTGATTCCTGCGCGCGGTGGATCGCCTGCCTCGTCTGCCGGCACCAGGCCTTCTCGCCGGCGGTGGATTCGCGGCGCGTGCGGCGCGCGGTGAGGGTGTCGGCGGTGTAGAACGGGTAGAGGTTCACATGATCCCCTTCTGGTGCAGGCAGGTGTGTATCAGGTCGAAACTGGTAAGCAACCTAGGTTTTGATGGCTCGCCCATCGATCGAGACTGAGCTGATGCGGTCAATTCGGCAGCGCGCTGCCTCCGCTAGCGCCCACCGTAGTGGGATGCCCGTCATCTCCAGGCACGCTGGGCGCCAGCCTGTACTGCTGCGCGCCTCGCCGGTGATGGTGACCCGGCGGTGCATGATGAATGGTCGACTGGAAGCGCTCATGGCTCAGCCCTCCGCAAGGGGGAAGGCGATCGAGAAGACCCCAGCGACCACGCCGAAGTCATCGTCGTTGTCGATGATTCCGACCAGCGTCCAGCCGGCTGGTTGCTGGACCGCGCCCATGGCTTCGTGGTCCGTGACCGTACCCTCGGGGACGTGCTGCTCGCACTCGCCTGCGGTCGGCGCGCTGGGGTCCTTGACGCTCCAATCGCCGTTTTTGGTGAGGTAGGCGGTGTGGTAGAGAGTGGTGCTCATGGGCTGGGGTTCCTCTGGAGTGGGATTTAGTGGCACACGCAGCAGCGCGGGAACGCGAACGCAACCGTGTGCCCGTTGCGGAACACCAGGGCGAACGTGCTGGGCTGGCCTTGGGTGTCGGACCTGCGCAGCGTGGCATCCTTCCCAGGGCCATGCTTCCAGATCGCGGCCTGGACCTCTTGCTGCTGATACCACGCGAGGCTGTGTTGTGGGATGTCGATTGTGGTCGTCATGGTTCAGCCCTCCGCGTCGAGTGGTGGTATGGGCCGCGCTGGATTACGCAGGATGATGGGGTTTCCTGAGCGCGCGAACATTACGGCGGCGGCTGAATTGCTGTGTGGTATCAGTCCAACTGCGAGGTTGTAATCATCCGGAACGTCAACCCGGAGGGTGCCACTGAGTATCCCGGTGACGATCATGTCCACGTCGCGGCTGTCGGCGTTCCCTCCGCGTGCGAGGCACGCGCCTTTCATCCGCTGTTGCCAGTGGGTGTCGTAGGACTCCGGCGTCCACCGGTTGCCATCGGGGTCGGTCGCCGCGTCGCACTGTCTGGCGGCGGTTCGCTCGGCGTCGTTGGCGACGACGATCCAGCCTTGGCTTTCTTCGTCGCTCCACCCGACCAGGCAGGGGTAGGGTGGGGCAGCACTCGTCACCAGAGCCAGGGACTCGCCGGCCATGGCCAGTGCGATCTCGGATTGGACCAGTGGTCGCTCTGCGCAGTCGACGATGATTGCGTTCCGCTCGGTGAGCGAAATGTCGGCAGACTCCATGAGGATCTTCCGCACCACTGCGGCGAGTGCGCCGATGGCGGCGTCCAGACCGCGGTGCCGGTAGCACGAGGTGAGGCCATCCGGCGTAGGCTCCTCTAAGAGGTTACGACGCTTGCTGACGGGCGTCTCGTTCTTTTCGGTGAGCAGGCGCTGCAGCTCATTGGCGGCGATGGCCAGACGAGTTATGGTGTACACATTCATGGCTAAATCCTCCTGGTGGTGTGGCGTATGGCTAGCAGGGTGGAAGCCGGAGTCCGGTCTAGTTATATTTTGCAGCTTCTAAAGTGTGAAGTGCGATGGCGGCATTTATGGCAGCTATGGCCGTTGTGTGAAGGCGATTGTGCGTTGCCATGGCGTCAACCCATGTCGCAGTCCAGGGGGTTTTCATGCTCACTGCGCTACCGTCACAAGATACCACAACTTCATGGCATAGGGTTCGCGGTGGGCCATCGTTGGAAATATGCAACGCCATGAAGTAGACGCCGGCAGGAATGGAGAGGGGGAGGGTTTCCATGAAGGGCTCCGGGGTTGGAGGGGGAGCTGGCACGGTGGAAGCCGGGATGGTTGACCTTAAATCGTGGTATAGGCGCTAAGCTGTAGGGCGCTAACCAGTTTCGACGCTTGGCGAGACGACAGCCCACCATTGTCATCGCCTCGCTCGATCGCGCGCTCGATCGCGGCGACAACATCCTGCGGGCTAACTCGCTCTGATTTGCCGACCGACTGCTGGCGCCCGTTGCTATCGATGCTTCGCATCCTGTATTCGCCAGCTGCCGTCACCGTGACATCTCGGTGGGTCACCCCTCCGCCAGCGGCCGGATTGTCGCCGTTCTGGGTGGTATAGCCGTCGGTCATGATGGTGTGATAAATGGACATGGCTAAATCCTCCTGGTGGTGTGGTGTTGCTCAGTCGTCGACCAGGCGGCCGGCGCGAATGGTGCCTTGCTCGGCCCACGTGTCGCCATCCTTGGCCTCCACGATCTCCGGGTGATCAAGTGCCCCGGCGAGCGCTGCCGCGCCGTCTTTCGGGTCGTCGGCGTCGTCACAGTCAGTGAGCACCTCCGCGCGCCATTTCGCCAGTGCTTCGCGGATTTCGTCGGCGCTGATCGCCCGGACGAGGTAACAGCAGGTCGCGCTGTTACAGGAGCCCTGATCTCCGTCATGTGCCTCGACCGTCAGGCCGGTGGCGTTCTCCAGATCGTCGTAGGCAGGCAGCCCCTCCGCAGGGAAGACGGCCTGAACCCAGCGTTCGCGGAGCGTGATGGTGAAGAGTGAGGTCGTCATGGTTCAGCCCTCCCCGACCAGCGAAGCCAGCGCGATGGATGCCAGGCGGGTCTCTCGATCGCCTGCGTCGGACGATCTCTGTGTCCACTCGGCCAAGCGCTCGTCGACCGTGTCCTCGGTCACAGGGCGTGCGGTCCCGGTCTTCCGCTCCCAGCGCGCGACGATGGACATGGCATAGGCGATGACGCCGCGACCATCGAGGGAGCCGGCGAGGGAGTGCGCGTGGCGGGCGGCGGCGGCTTCCGCGTCGTTGCCGGTGACCAGCTCAATATCCTCCGTGCCCGCCTCATCGGTCTCGGACCAAACGAGGATGCGGTCCTCGGAGATCCGACGGGCGTGAGCGGTGAGCAGCCAGCTCTTCCGCTCGCTGGTCTCCAGCCAGTGAGTTGCGTGGGTCGCCTCGCTGGCCGTGGCGAGCATGTCGAGTTGTGGCTGGGTGAAGGTGTCGGCGAGTTCGTCGCTGATGCTGATGCTCATGATTCAGTCTCCTGCTTTGATGATGGCTGCGCGGATGGCGATGATCTGTTCGGTCACGGTGCCGCCATAAACTGGCGCATCGTCGGATACGTCCCACGGCAAGGGCTTGGAGCCGCTGGTGGGCGCATCTTCTCGACAGTACTCAAGCATGTATCTCAGCGCCCCCTTGAGCGCTTCCAGCATGTCGGGAGAGGCGGTGATGAGTTTGATATTACCAGCTGTCTCATTAGGGGGGAGCATCTCGCCCCGCAGGTCTGCGACCTGCTCCCCATTCGGCCCGTAGATGATCGGTCCAGGCTTCATGCCGACATGCCAAGGGTATGTGGTGTGTTTGGTGGTCATGCTTGATTACTCCGGATGTACGAAGACTCCACGGTCGTTGATTTTAGACGCCTCGTTGATGACGGCGTCAACGGTTGCTAACTCGCCCCATTCACCCAAGTCCTTGAGCAAATTGTCCCTGAACTCCTTGCTATTCATTCTGGTGATCATCGACTCGTTGCGGCTCCTGCGCATCTCTGCTATCTTATCCTGTAAATCTTTTATTTTGCCGTCGTAACCGTATGCCGATTCAAACTCGTTCGACACCTGCTCGCGTATGTATTCGGCGGAGATGGCTATCCTGCGCTTGGTCTGATCACCACGTTGATCAGTGAAGTAGCTTTGGATGGCTGCGATCAGCTTCACCTTAGCCTGAATGAATACCGCATCGACATCCTCGGGGGTTGGCTTGTTGGCGCGCTGGGTGCCAATCAGGGTAACCATCAGCTCCATGGCGCCATCCTTGTTGAGGGTAACTGCGCCTTCTGCCGTGTGCCAGGAGAGAATCGCCTTTATCTCCAGTGTGCGAAACTCGAACAGTCTACGTGAGTCCCACGTCGCCGCCAGCAGCGTCAGCTCAGGGAACGTGATGTCTCCTCGCTTGCTCAACCAGTAGCGGCGTGGTTCCCCGCTCCCGGAGACCTTGGACATCCCGACCGTGAAACTGTCGGCGGCCGGGATCGGGACGGTAACCGAGCGGTAGTCAGGGTGGGCAAGGACTAGGGGGTATTGGTCGGTCGTGGTGGTCATGGTGATAGCTCCGTTTCCAGGAATAGTTTGTGGCAGAATTGCACGTCGTCAGACAACCATACATCCCGGCGCCCAGACGCATTATTCTCGATCAGGATCCAGCACCTGCACAGGCCCGTGCGTCCAGTGTCCAGGTTCCACGCTATGATCGGCACCGTGAGGGCGCAGAAGGTCAGGATCACTGCACCGCTCGGGTCGCGCTTGTACTCGCTGGTTTCTGCCAGACCGCGGTTCTGGTGTGCGTACTCCGCCAGACCGTGCTCATAGCTGGCCGGATCGTGCGCATCGTCATAGGGAAGCAGGATGCTGTCCGGTGGATAGGTCATGCGTCTCGTCTCTTGGTGATGCGCCGGATCTTGTCGGCCTTATAGGCCATGTCACCACGCACGGATCCGTTGGCGTACTCGGCCCGGTCTGATGTGTGCTTGAGGAGTGGTCCCTTGTGGATGGCCCGGGAACCGTCCCAGAAGCCGCGCCAGTAGTCGCACCAGGTAGCGCGCGATGACTCTGGCTGCACCCTGAGAAAGATCAGGAGCTTCATGTGCGGGAGCGGTCTCATCCACCGCCACGCAGGAAGAGCTTGAGATTGCCGCAGAGCTGGTACTCGCCATCTTTGCTCAACGGATCGTATTCCTGATCCCGGTACCTCATGGTGAGCGGATACGCTTCCTTGCTGTTGAGCTTGGTCGAGAAATACACCGGGACACCTGATTCGTCGGTGAAATCCAGATTCGTGATCCAGATAGACCCACCACTTTGGTCCTGATCGATGACGAACCCACCCTTGCATCTCTCGTGCATGCGCAGTCCAGGGATCATTTCATCGTGGATAAGGATTGCTATCGCTCCTACGCACTTCAGGAGCTTGGCCTCGTTGAACAGGTCCCGCGGTAGTACCCGGTTGTAGGTCATTTGTCGTTCTCCGAATTAAGCTCATCCTCAAGAATCTCCATCTTGATCAAAAGCCTGTTGATGTTTCGGCTGTCGTGCTTGATGCCGTGCTTCTTAGCCTCTGCTCGCTCGGCCCGTATCGGCACCCACAGGGCTTCTATTTGGGCAAGGATTGACTCACGCTTGGTCATTCGTCGTCCATCTTCGCCGCAAGACCGGCGAGGAGGAGCACCAGGACGACGACCCATGCGATGGCAAGCCAGCTCACGCGAGCACCATCAAAGCGCGCTTCAAGAGCATCTTGGCGTCGGCCTTGAACTTGGTGACGTCGGGCATCTTTTCGACGTAGCTCACATTGAAACAGCAAAGAGCGTTCGTAAACGGTACCGAGTCGATCCGGTTCCAGCGCAGGTCGGTCGGACTGAATGCCTCGCTGTAGGCGTGCGACTGGAAGTCGTAGGCGTTCCGCTGCAAGGTGAGTCGCACCTTGGTGCCGTTGGGCAGCTTGACGGTTCTCCGATACTCCCAGGTCTGGTTACGCTGCGCGAAGTCAGCACTCAGCTGCGTGCAGCCCTTCGTGGTTACGGTGGTAGTTTTCTTCACGTGGATCCTTTCCCGGTTTGATGACGTGCGCTCCAGTTGCCGTCCTTCCACGCCTCGCCCCGCCATCCAGAGTACGGGCTGGACGAGAGCCAGAAGTTGCCTGCTTTGGCGGCTTGGGCTCCCTGTGCGTGGAAGTAGTCGTAGGTGTTGGCAATCATCCGTACACCTGGCTACCCAGCAGGGAAAGCTGGATGGCGTAGTCGAGCGAGTGGCCGTCGTAATCGAGCGGGTCTCCTTTGGAGTTGATGTTGCCTATCGCAAGCTGCTTGCAGATGTCGATCACCGCGGTCTCGTCGAGCAGGTGGACGGTGAAGTTGTGCTGGCCCTTGTAATCGAACTTGCGTTCGCCCGTGGCCTTGAAGTGTGCCTCGATCGCTATCGCCTCGTTCGCGGTGGGCCGCACCTCGTCGTGCATCTCGCACACCAACCAACCTGATACCCTGTAGTTCGGGTCTCTCAGCGTGATGCCGTATGCCCAGTAGCCGATGTAGTTGGTGCCGAATACGTCGGGGTGGTGGAGCAGGAAGTCGGCCATCTCAGCGATGCCATCGGCGCTCAGGTCACGCTGGACGGTAAACGTGACGCCGTTGAAAAGCGGATTGCTCTTGGTGGTATCCATGTACGTCTCCTGATGGTGATTTTATTCTTGAGCCAGACAGAGTAGGCGCCTGGCTACCGACTGATCGGCCTTGACGCTAGGCTTCCAGCAATCGCACCGGGAGTTGCAGCACTCCCGAGCATCCACCGCTGATACCAGCGGACCATGCACGAAGTCTCCGTTGGACAGGAAGGCAATGAACCGACCATCAGGGAGCTTTTCGATCACGTCTCGGCCATTGTTGCGGGTCTCCACCTTGGTGGACCCGTGGTGCCATGGTGGGGAGTATGGGCGCATTTCTTTACCTTTCTGACCTAAGGGACCGAGCCGACCCTTTCAATCATATCGTCCCAATCGATCCGACAAGCCGCTCCGAAGGAGCCGTGCATGTGCGCAACGCAACGCGTTGTATGGTACGCAATGCGCACCCGTTGCGTGCGTCAGGTGATGTCTTGTGCCCGGATGAGCGCCGCAAGGGCCTTCCTCAGCTCCATCGACATAGCGCGCGCTTTCGCAGCATTCGCACTGACATGCACCGGGTGTTCGGCTCTCCTGATCAATTCAGCAACAGCGATTTTGAGGTCGTGCAATTGTGCCGCCGAGGGCCACGGGGAAACCGCGGATGGCGCCACCACAGGGGCCGACTGTGCTACGGTGGTTGCTGGTTTTGGGCCATCCACCAGAGCGTAGCGTTTGAGTGCTTCCGTCGCGTCCAGAACCCGCTTCCGGTCCATGGCCAGGATCTCCTCGTACTCCCCCTCGGTAATATTGGCAGGCTTGCGGAAGCCGGCGTAGAATTGCCACAGGTAGAGCATGTTCCGTGAGATGTCGCACGTGTACTCGGCGCCGTACCCCTTCACATCCTCCCTGACCGTCACCTTGAAACCGTCAGCCCAGGTGATGATGACGTCGGTCTTATAGTAGCTGCCATCTTTCGGTGCGCTCGTCCGGATGTGAGCTATGGCCTTGTTCGCTCCCTCCCACGTGTGGACCAGCGCTTGCAGGAGCGGCGGTGCCCCCTCAGTCTGGTTTACGACGATGGATCCTAATGGAACCTGCGCGCGCTTCTGAGTCGCGGGTTGGACGGTAGTCACTGGGTTACCTCACGTGATCGAAGGTGGTGCTGGGAACAGAGAGGTGGTGCGCCAGGAAGGTGCGATCGGTGCCGTCCAGGGAACAGACAGCATGCGCCACATCCTCGGCGGTCATTTCATCAAACAGCTCGTCATACAGCTCGCCGTGCGCGGCTACGTAAATCTTGGCCCTCTCCGCTTCGGTGTCGAACAGGGCATAGGCGCGGTCGGTCAAGGCCCTGATGATCTCGCTCACCTCGTCGGAAATCCTGGTCTTGATGATGGCGATGTCGGGGGCCTTACCGTCAGACGCTGCCTCTTCGCACAGGTCAGCCACCTCATGCGCCAGGTTGTTCAGGGTTTCCTCGAAACAGCGCAATGATTTTTGGGTGAGGCTCTTCCCGATCGCCCAATCCTTGGTGGCATCCTTCCCGTCGTCGAGGTGCTTGAGGATGCCATCGCGTATGGTCTCTAGTGTGGCGTGTATACCCTTTTGCGGTTCGGCCTCTCCGCTGGCGCTTAGCCCAAGCCAAGCCGGGTCGACCACGTGGCTGCTCATCCATGCCGGTCTGGATGGCGCGCGAGGCGGTCGCTTGAATGCCATGGTTAGCCTAACTCAGGGTGAATGGTGATGATGGCGGACAGGTTGGTGCGGGTGACAGCGAGGAGGAACGAAACATCCTCCGTAAAGGGCATGGCTGACAGGCGCCCAATCATGCGGCGCATGTTGACGACCGTCTCTTGCAGCACGCGGTGGTCGGCCTGGGTGCCGGTTTCGTTGGGGTCGGTTCCGGGGATGCCGGCCATGTTCAGCCTTTCGGTTCGGCTACCGGCAGCTTGAACAGCCGGTCGCAGGTGTCGATCTCTTCCGCGGTGAGCGGCGGGGCGGTCAGTACCTCATGCAGCGCGTGGATGGCGGCGTAGATGCCGGGGGCTAGCGGATGCTTTCCGGCGATGATCCGGCACGACGTCGTACCGGCCGATACCAGACGCTTGCGCATCGCCCCGATCGTCTGGATCGGCACCGCGCCTTCCGGCAGGTGCTTCTTGATCAACTCCTCGAACAAGCGGGCGTCGATGCACTCTCCTGCCACGAAGTCGGCGGTGGCCTTTTCCAGCTTCTGTTGGTGCTCCTGCTCGCGTACTTTTCTCGTGGCCTCCTGCCGGGCTTCCTCCTGCAGCCGGTTGGTGGTGCGCTCCTGCTTGAGCCGATCTGCTGTCGCTCGCACGGCGGTCAGGTCGCAGCCCAGCCACTCCCACAGGAAGGGCGCTCCTCCGAGGTAGCCGGACGGGTCGGCTGCCCACGTATCTGCCAGGCGCTGCGCGCCGGCGAGGGTGTACCGATCGCGGAGCTTGATCAGGTAGCCTGGAAACTCCGGCATACCTTCCTCGGTCACGCTCCACGCTGCGGCGTAGGCGACTTCCCCGGCAGGGTTGGTGACCAGCAAGGCACGGCTCGGGCAGTACAACTCATCCGCCCACTTGTCGATGATGACCACGTGAGCGATGGTAGGGTGAGGGGTGGCGAGACCGGACTGGATGCGCGGTTCCATGCCGGAATACAGGATAGGGTAGCGATTGCTCATTCAGACTCCGGCGGTTGGGGTGTAGTCGTAGGGCGATCCCCAAGGGGCTTGGTCGTACTCTGGAAGCTCCTCCACACACATGCAGGCCACCCTCTCTGCGATCGTGTTGATGTGGGCGAGCACCCGCTCGTGCTCCAGGGTCTCGGCGGCAGGAACCTCTTCCGAGCACTGGTAGCGCAGGCACCGGAGGTGCTTGTAGAGCACGGCAAGGGGGACCTTGGTCTCGGCGTAGTATTTCACCGTGACCGCAGGATCTGCCGGCTTCGGGTCGCGTGGGTACCGGAAAGTGACCGCCCGGACATTGGCAGCCTGCCATTCCTTGATGGCCTCTTCGGCCGCGCCGTCGGTTCCCATCAGGTCCGGGAGCCGGTTGGCGATCTGCTGGAAGGTCTCGGGGTCGAGCATAAAAGCGGACATAGGCGTCTCCGGAAAGGTTTGGTTATCAGGCTGGGCCAAATCGGCAGCATGAGCTTAGTGGAAAGGGTACCCATCACCATCCTGGGCGTCCGTTCCAGGGGTCCACTCCTGTGACCCGCCGCCTCTGGTTTGCCGAAAGTACCGGCCAGGGGGGACGACCGCCGAGACTGCGGCGGAGAGTGTGCGCCGCTCGTCGTCGGTTGGCATCCTTGCCAACTGACTTTGGCCAAACTCATCCACACAGAGGAGTCCGGGAATCGCCTCCCCTGCAGTGATCCACGCCAGCTCTGCGGCGTTGGCGAGTTCCTTTGTCCAGATTCCGCCAGTCGGGTTCTGCTTGGGTTCGTTGCGTTCAACCATGGGGTGACCTTCCGGATTCAAAAGGGGGGTGCCGTTTCGTCCCGACCCTTTCAATCATATCGTCCCCATCGATCCGACAAGCCGCTCCAAAGGAGCCGTGCATGTGCGCAACGCAACGCGTTGTGCGATACGCAACGTGTTGCGTTGCGCGTTGGGCAATGCGTTACCCTTGCGTGTTGCCCGCGGCGAACCTGTGCAACTCGGTAAGGTACTCGATCGCCTTTGCCTCGCTGTAGGCGTGGACGTGATCGTCGCCTTTAGTCAGTTCGTCGGTGGTGACGACATGGCGCACGGTGGTATGCTTCCAGTCGATGGATATGACCCGCTTGCGCCACCCGATCTCGATCCAACCGTAGGCGGTACGAACGAACCACCACGGATGGTAGTACGTCTTGTCGTCTCCATGCCAGTACCGGTTTTGGAGCTTGAGGGGTTCCCCCACGATGGTTAACCCGGCCAGGGTGAACATCGCCTTGAGCTTGTCGATCGGCAGCTCGGTGCCGTACCAAGGGCTCATGTTGGTGATCTTCCCGATTGCCTTGCAGTCCGGGCATTCGGTATCGACCCTGATCCCACTGCCGTAGCCATACCCGGAGATTCGCGCGTTCGGCTTCCCGCACACCAGGCAGAGGTGGGGCGTCTCCGTATCGATTTTATAGCTCATTCGTCGGTCTCCGGATCAGGTTCTGGCGGGTTGGCACAGCCCGGACAGTGGGTTCTGCACTCTCTCGCGCTCGGGGTGAACGCTGCACCACACTCGCGGCACTGGTAGGGAGTGTTGGGGCAGCCTAGCTCATGGCAGTATACGCCATTGATCATCAGTGCCTGGCAGGAAGAGCACGTCACAGGAGCACGCTTTCGTCATCACCTTCCACGATTTCAGTGGCTTCCAGCTGCGAGTGCGGTTTGCCGTCATTGAAGATGCCGTTCAACTGCCACCCACGGTCACCGTCGTCCGTAGCCTGCTTGATCGCAATGGTCTCGGCTTCCTCTTCGTCGACGGCCTTGACGTTGATGACTCGCCTGACACTGGAAAGGCCCGTGACGGCAACGCAGAAGTCCTTCATCTCAGGCTTTGGTTTCTTGGCCATGTGGATCTCCGATTGTGTGCGTGTGTGTGGTCCCGAGCCTTTGAGCCGGCTCGGGGGAGGCTTTGCTGCTTAACCCTCGGCCTGGGCGGTGCGGGCCTTCTTCGGCACCGCGTGCAGACTCAGCTGGTTGATGGCCCTGACCAGGTTGTCGGCCTCGGTCTTGAGCGCCGCGAAGTCGCTTTCCTTGACGGGACCGGCTTCGATCGCTTCGATGATGTCGTGGGAGAGCGAGAGCGCCTTGAGGCTCGCGCGGGCCATGGCCAGGGCGCTGGCCTTGTGTGCGGCCGAGACATCGCGGCGGGGGGCCTTGTCGGTGGGGGTGGTTTCGGTCTCGGGCTTGGTCTCGGGCTTGGTGTTCTTCGGGGTGGTGTTCTTCGGGGTGGTGTTCTTCGGGGTGGTGTTCTTGGGCATGGTCTCTCCGGTGTGCTCCCGAGGGAGCGGGTTGGTGGTCTTGGGCTCGATGGTGGTGGTGGCGGACGGCTTCGTCAGGGTGAGCAGGACCGTGCGCACGTTGGTGCTGGATTCCTTGAATGTCCCTTCCGGCAATTCTTCATAACTGCCGATCTCATCGACCAGGGCGCGGAAATCGCGGCGGGTCTTGGTCTCCCCGAACGTGAACCCTGGTGCCACGATGGCGATCAAGGTACCTCCAGGGCGCAGGAAGGTCAGTGCGTGCTCGACGTGCCGGATGTCCTGGTCCCCGGAAAAGGGCGGGTTCATGACAACCACGTCGAACCATGGTTCCCCTTGGCTCAGCGGTCGCACGTCCAGGAAGTCGTCCGGGCTCATGGTCAGGAAGTCGCCATGCACCACGTTGTGTCCCTTGGACTTCAGCACGTCGACACAGGCTTGGTCGATGTCCACGCAGTAGGGCTTCAAGCTGCATCGATCCCGAACCGCGTCCGCCAGGGCACCGTGCCCTGCCGATGGCTCCAGGATGCTCAGTGTGGGGGTGGGCCCTCTTCGCGCAGCGAGCACGATCTGGGCGATTTTATCCGCAATGTCTTCCGGGGTGAAAAACTGCTGCAAAGCCTTCTTGCGGTCCAGGATCTCGCCGGTCTCCAGTGCCAGGCCAAGCGCTGTGCGCGGATCACCGGCGAAGGTGTGGGACTTGGCGGATCTGTTCCACTTGCCGCCGGCGATGGTCAGGACCTTGTTGACCGATTCGTACAGCTTCCGTTCCAGTTGCTCCGGCAGGGTGACGCTGTTGGCGGTGATGGTTGATCGCTCCAGGACACAGCGAACATCGGGGGTGAGTGTGACGGTGTGGCGAGCAGCCATGGTGATCCTCAAGGGGTGATAGTGACCTGGCGATGCGTGATGAATGGTCGACCTCAACCCTCCACTTCAGGGAGCGCTGCGCGGCGCGCAACCTCAGCCTCTACCGCGGCTCGGCAGGCTGCGATTTGGTCAGTGTCTGATGTCAAGAGTGGTAGCCACTCTATGACATCTAGCCTGCGACTGCCGACCGACTCCAGCAGCACGGGCAGCATGAGCGGACCGCGTTTATCCATCGCTGTCGCGACGCCGATCGTCGCAGTGATGTCGCCGTGGCCGAGCGGGTCGGTGTCGGTATGGTAAATGACGTCGGTGCTCATGGTGATCCTCAAGGGGTGATGGTGGTGGCTTTGGCGATGGCGGAGCGGGCGTCGTGGAAGGCTCTGTGGCGGTCCATTGGAGTCATGTCAGTGTCGTTGTGTGCGTGGATTCGGACCATGACACGGAGGGACTCCAGCAGTTCTGGCGCAGCTAGCATCAGGGCCGCATTGGCATCGGCTTCCGGATTGGCTTCTGCCATGAAGGCGATGGCGGGAGCCATCTTCGGGTCACCGGCCGCTGATACGGTGGTGTGCTTGGCGTAGCTGCTCAGCTGGATGACGAGCTGCCACGGGCCAGGGCTGTGATTCATGGTGCGCTCCTCAGCGGTAGATGGCTTGGGTGATCATCCCGGCGATGGTGATGGCGTGGGCCATACCCATCTCGGTCTTGATCTGGATCAGCATCAGCGGGGGAGCTGCGCTGCCGTGCCGTTGCCAGTCCAGGCACACGATGTGAGCCTCGTTGCTGCCGGGTCTGGCGTAGGCATGCAGCCATCCCTTCATGATCAGGGAGTCACGGCTGGGCAACAGTTGCAAGTCCCTTCCCACGTCGCCCGCTGAGGTGATCCAGTAGACGTTCTTGCCATGGGTCTTGCGCAGCCACTCGGTGAGTGCGGTGAGCCATTCCCCCGATGTGGTGAAGTGCCCTTCGTCCAGGCGGAGGTTGGGGATGGTGCTGGTGCTGGTCACTTGGTCCCTTTCAGGAGCTTCCGCCCCTTCTGGATCTCGGCCCACAACTCGTTCGGGCACCCACAGAGCAGCAGCTCGGTGGAGGCGAAGACGCGGGGGTTCTGGTCACCCGACATGAACCATCCCAGGATCGCCTCCAGGCGGTCGTGCGCTTCGTCCAGTGCCTCAGTCAGGTACTCCGCCGAATTGCGGAGGTTGCCCTTTTCGTCTGCGGTCAGGAGGTGGTTGCCTTTGTCCTTGATCTCCAGGCTGGTGATTCCGCCCATGAGGGTGGTCCTGGCGTCGCTCAGGTCGGTGGGGATGCGTCCGGGGGTGGTGGTGGCCATCAGGCCTCCTGCATGGTGCGGGCGGTGGTGGAGACCGGGGCGATTTCGACGTCGTCCAGCGGGGTCAGGATGGCGACAGCCGCGGTCTTGGCGTCGATCCCCAGGATCCGGCACAGCAGGTCGGTCGCCTGCTTGAGGGTGTAGCTCTGCGGCTTGCACGGCTTGGGCTTGAGGTCGATGTCCAATTCGGGAACCAGGTTGGTCCTGGTGTACGACGTGCGCTGCCCGCTCTGGGTCACCTGGATGGCGAAATGATCACCCTTGCCGCTGGTGATGTCGACCCGGTGCACCGTCATCCGGTTACAGTGCTTTTCCGTCCGGAGGAGGGTCCCATTCCCGTGCCCCGTGGGATTGTCCGACAGGTGAACGTCCCGCTCGGTGCGCATCTTGATGCGGCGCGTCTCCATGGCGATGGTCCAGATTCCGACCGTCAGGGTTGCCGTCGGGTTCTGCTTGGGTTCGTTGCGTTCAACCATGGGGTGACCTTCCGTGTTCAAGAGTGGGGTGCCGTTTCGTCCCGACCCTTTCAATCATATCGTCCCCATCGATCCGACAAGCCGCTCCGAAGGAGCCGTGCATGTGCGCAACGCAACGCGTTGTGTGGTACGCAACGCGTTGCGTTGCGCGTTGGGCAATGCGTTGCGTTGCGTGTTGCCCGTTGTGTGAGTGTGTACGCTCACAGGTTAGTTTATCGTTCGGCCTTTTCGTGTACCCAATTGATGTCCCTCATCGCCATTCCCAGCGTAGGGTAGAAGCCGTGAGCCTCACCACCAGGGGCCGCCTTGAACGCGTGCCAGCGATTGTTGTCGTTCGGCCGGTCGCTCTTGATGATCTCGAAAGTTCGGTAGTAGTACCGTTCGGCTTTAGCCGGTCGGTAGCTTCGGCGTGGTTTTTCCTGGCTCATGGTGCCCCTTCGTGTGGTTCAGATCAGGTAGGCGGCATGGTACCAATTGGTACAGCATTCCAGGTACAAGCCTGCGGCGGCCAGGGCCGTATGAAGCTCCTGGTCTCGTTCGAGCGGAGACCCGTGGTCCCCTTCCGAAAAGTCACCGCCGTCGTGGACGATGATCAGTTTCGATTTGATGCCATACGACTCTCCGCGATCGATCCACGCCTGGGGCGAGTAGTAGGTCTTGCACCCTCCGGTGTAGTGGAAACCGCTCTTGATGCGCCACGCTTCGATGATGGCGAATGCCTTTTCGCCACTCTCATCGAGACCGTCCGGTTTGGCGAAGCCGTGATCGGCTGGCTTGAGGGTGTCCGCTGATGATGCCGAGCCTCCTACCTTGGCGATGGCATCTTTAGCGATGTTAGCTGCGGCGTTGAGCCCAGTCTGTGTGTGGAACATTCCATCCCGAGGTTTTTTCGTGGGCTTCTCCAGCGCAGCTATGGAGAGAAGCGCTTTCAGCAGGTCAGGCGCTGCGGTGATCAGTGCCGTGTCTGCCTCTACCGTCTCGGCGCTGCGTGTCAGGTGAGCCGGCAGGATGTCAGCGATGACGGTGCCGCCTCCGGTGATGGTGGTGATGTGAGGATAGTCCAGGCGGGTGCCTGCACGCCACGGCCATGGTGTGTGTTTCATCTCAAGTACCCCTTGAATTGGTAGAGCAACAGGCGCTGGATGTCTTTGATGGTTCTCAACATCGGTTTCATTTCGCCGGAGATTGAGGGGGCCGACGGTGCCCGCGGTATGTCGACGGTTTTGCCGGCCGGGATCCAACACTCACTAGGGCACTTCCGCTTGATCCAGGACACGATGGTGACGATCGCAGCCATGTTTTCGTCATCGGCCGCATCCAGTGCGCCCATCAGGTCGTTGCGCAGGATCGCTTCGACGAAGCCGCCGGGGTGTTCGCCGTGCAGTAACCACTTCCGGAGCTGCTCCTGAGTCAGTAGCGGGATGGAGGTGAACATACCGTCGAAGGCGAGCTTGTCGGCCAGCCATTGAGGGATCGTGGTTTCGGTCATGTGCTCTCTCTCTCTCTCTGTGTGTTGTGTTTGGGGTCAGGCTATTACCGGCCTTCCTCGTACCCTAGCCCGTTCCCGGACCCGTCCACGGACCCGCTCCCGTACCTGGACCCGTACCCGTCCACGGACCCGGACCCGTCACCGTACCCGTCACCGTACCCGCTCCCGTTCCCGTCCCCGTCCACGCTTTTGATGTGCAT
>Ga0163148_10001814_pt1 | contig 27062 bp, 31 predicted proteins | sample OliLakLV19MP7P2_FD_148606 | JGI IMG/M metagenome (GOLD analysis project Ga0163148, IMG submission 148606) | Freshwater microbial mat bacterial communities from Lake Vanda, McMurdo Dry Valleys, Antarctica- Oligotrophic Lake LV.19.MP7.P2 | ecosystem: Environmental > Aquatic > Freshwater > Lake >... | reverse complement strand
ATTGCTCGGGGCGAGGATTGTTCTGTTACCACTAGCAGTTAAATTAAATACATTGCCTAGTGCGGCATCTAGGGCTACTGTAGCCCCGTCTGTGAGGGTTACGACCTTTTCTAAGACACTGCCACCAGTGGCAGTAAGTCCACCTACAAAAAGCCTGTCTGTTGTCTTGCTATATGTAAGCCCTGCATCACCTGCAAGCACCCCACTGTCGTTAAACTGGACTTGTGTGTTAGAGCCACCCGGAGTGACGGGGGTAACGCTACCACCTATATCAACGTTTATTCGTCCACTATTTCCGTATGTTGCAGATACACCCGCACCGGTGAAATTGAGTTCGGTAAAGTGTTCGGTGATCCTCGTACCCTCATCTAAGATAACAGTTTGATTAGCACCGCCAAACGCATAACCCTGAGGATTAGTACCGTATTCATCAACTATTTTAAGAGCTTTTGTAAGCCCTTCAATTTGCTTCGCTTTGATTTTTTTATTAGCCTCGTTTACCTTTTCTACCACCTCGTCAGGGGTATCAGTTACCGCGACCTCCCTTACTTCATTAGTAATTATAGGTGTTTCACGAATAACCTCTATTTTCTCTATAATTTTTTCAACGATAGGAATTTTTATATTTTGTCCTATTTCTTTTTTGTCAGCCTCGGTTAGCACATAATCAACACCATCTTTTATCCCAAGTTTTTTCTTGAAATCGTCCTTGTTTATTTTTATTTTTATATCTCGTCTAGTCATCTAATTCCAAAGTTACAGTTATCTCATCTGGCTTTTTCATTTCAGTAAGTAATTCAGTCAGTAGCTTATTCGTAGCAGTAAAATCAGTTTTTGGAAAAGCTGGTGTTTCTTTACTAGCGATATTTTTTAACACAATGTTTGAAGCTAACACCGCACTCTTTACTTCCTCAAGTTTAGAGGACGTTTTTCTTTGGCTATCAACCAAGCTAGTGAAGCCAATCACAAGGTGATCCTTATCCTGAATAGAAGTCTTTAATTCGCCAAGAAGCTGGTTTGTCTTATCAGCCTTGCGAGAAATGTCATTGACCGCTTCAACTGTATTCTTTGAAGTGAGCGCTAACTTGTCCTCGTTTGATTGGTGAATGGGGTGTTTCATCTTGATTGCATTAACTCTTTAATCTGTTTCGCTACAACTGACGTGATGATTTTCTTCTTTACTAATTCATCGTAGAGCTTGTCTTGGTCTGCTTCGCTCGGCAACTCCAATATGTAGTCAAGAACACGCTGTGCCCTGTCACCATTCGTCACGCCAAACGCACGAAGCTCCCTATCTTTCTCAGTGATACCAAGTTTACGGTCACGGCCGATAGTCTTAAGCTTATCAGCTAATTTCGGATTGTCTTTTTCTAACTGTGTAAAGCGATGGTCGCCTTCTGATTTAGGAAGCGCAAGAAGTTCGTCGTATGTCCTCTCTGCTTCTTTATTTAACTTCTGAGCTTCCTCTGCTCTGTTAAAATACTTGTCTGATTGTGGACCTGCGTACTTGCCAAACAGTCTTGCCTGTATTTTTTGCCCCGTAGTTTCTCCTACTTTGAATTGAAGATTGCCACCCTTGTCGAATGAGCCACCTTGTCTGACGGCTTGATCACCCAAGAAAGACTTTTTGATTTGAGGACCAGCGGGGACATATCCTAAAAATGATTTTCCGACATCTATCGCCTTTGTTTTAAGTTCGCGCTGGTTGCCGTACTTGTCAGGTGTATCTAGTGCGGCCTTTCCTGTCTCAACTATAGGGACTAACGCCGGTGGTGCACCTATCCTATAAATAGGGATTAGCTCTCTTGGCTCCATTCCAAATGCCCTTCCGATTGTGTACACAAACACTGTTCCTGCCGCAGCGTATCTTAATAAGCCAATTACATTTTTCACTTTTTCTTTTCCTGTTACCGAACCTTTTGCTTTTTCACCCAAAAATTCCATTTGTTTCATTGTAAACGTCTGAAATTGCATAACGGTCTTTGCGATGTTACTAGACATACCGACAGGAGTATCTACAGAATCAAAAGAAAATTGTGTCTTACGAACGATACCTTTGGCGTATTCAATAGCTTCGTCTATTGATTTTCCCGCAGACAGAGCTTTAGACTTAGCTCCAAAATAAGCCGCACCTCGGTTGATATATTCTGCGCCTTGAAACATCGCAAAAAGTCCCTTATCCATTCTCTCTATTATTTTTGCTGTCGAAGAAAGCACACGGTCTTGAATAAACCCTGCATTTAAAACCCCCTCTCTTATAAGTTCTTCTCTTGCACCCTTTTTAAAGAGTCCAACATAACCAAGAGTTGTATATTTTTCACCGAGTTCAGAGTAAGTATTTGCCCCTTGCGAAAGATTACGTAAAGCAGAACCCAGATTAAGACCTAATCCAGCACGAAAAGATATTCGCCTCAAAAACTGACTGATAGAAGCCACGGGGCGCTGTCCGAATTTGTAACCCAATGGAGATGACTTAAGAAAATTATCAATAGACTCCTCTATTTCAGATGGTCGCATGTTGATATTTTCTACATATCTTTGGACATATTTAAACTGCGATTTTTCGATATTCGCCATTTCCAAAGACTGACCAGTTTTCGCCTGCATCTTCTCCAGCACAGGATCCATGTGTACCTTGCGAGTGGCACGCTTAACATAAGCATCGAGCGCCGCCCAAGTGTCTTGTTTGTAGCCCTTAGCACCAAGCCTACGAAGCATAAAAGGATTGTAGACAGAACCCGGGACTTTATCGGCAATTATCTTGGCAAGTTCTTCAGGAAATTCCTTAGCCAAAAGTTCCTCATCAAAAAGACGGGTAATATACTCAGAAACACGCTGTGATTTTGGCAACTTCAAACGATCCGCCCACTGTTCTAACCACGCTCTTATCTCCAGCGCCACTTGTTTCTCATCTGGCCGTAGGTCAATAGCTTGACCGTCTAGGTATTTAAATATACGTTCGTTGCTTTCTTTCGGTACACGCTTTGCCCATTCGGTGTTCTTGGCTATGTTCTTAGGTAACTCTTTCCAGTAAGCGTCCATTGCTCGGCGCAATTCAACTACGTTTTTACCAAAACCAATTTTAGCCATAACTCGGTCAGGAGTCCGAAGAAAAGTGTCAATAAAATTAACTTTCTTTGTAACAGGAGTAACTGTCTCTGATATAATCTTATGTAATGAAACCCCATCAGGAATCTTTCCTCCAGCCATTATATCTATTGCTTGCTTCGCTTGTATTTCTATTGACTTGGCCTCTCCTTCTGACATGGTTCTACCTACTAAAGCCTTTGAGTTTGGAATGGTCTGACTACTTTGCTGGCTTATTTGTGGTGGCTTGGTTTGTTTTTCTATTTGTCTTGTCGTCTTGAGATTGTTTTCAAGAGTTTCTTTACGAGCAAAATACCCAGGGTCGTATTCAGCGCGATTGGTGGTTTTTCTTTCTATATATTCCCTCGCTACCTTCCGCTCACGTTCAGCGAACAAGCGATCAGTTTCCTCTTTTGCTAATTGCTTACCGCTTTTCTTGGGTTCTCTATGAGGACTATTAAAATTAATATACCCACCTTGTGCACCTCCACGCTCATCAAAGAACCTTTTTATGGTATTCTTAAATGATGATCCGACTGGACTTTCTAATTGTGGTTGCGTTGATACTGGTGATTTTCCTGATGGTGCTTTCAGTGTAGGTGCTTCGCTTTTTATTATCGCTTTTATCTCCGGCGTGAGTCTGATACCCTGCTGGGTTGTTGTTTTGGTTGTATTCTTATCTACCGGCAACCCCATATCCAAGTTCTCTACCTTTGCTCCTGTGAGGTCTTTGACTATGTTACCTACTCGTTTGTCGTAGAGAGTATTAGCCCATTCACCACCAAACTTTAGTCCGTCACCTGAGAGAGTGCCTGATTCCTTTTCCATGATCTTGTCTGCAAGACCTTTGCCGAGGACTTCGTCTAGCTTTTTGCCCTCCCATTCGTCACTTGATGGAGCAAGGTGTATTTTCCCGTCTTTATTTAGGTATACTTTTATTGTTTCTTTTTTGCCAGTGGGGGTAAGCGTAATTGATTTTTTATCGCCAGCCATTTTCCACTCCACATTATCCAGCTTCGTCGCCAAATCATACCTCGCACTTGTTTGTTCTCCGTTTATCCAAGCGAAGTATTCACTGTTAGAGTCTACAGCTTCTTTGAGGGCACGCTTAACAGAAGTCTGTTGCCAGTTTTTGAGGAGTGGGTTGTTGGGGACACCACTTTTAGAGTCGTGGATTGCGTTCATTTTATCCCCCAGTTCATTTATCTGATTTTGTATTTCAGGTGTGCGAGTTCCACTAGCATTTGGATATTTGTCCGTTAAACTTTTAATTTGATTCTCTAATATTAAAGATTCAGCGTCAGGATTTTCATACTGAAACCCCTTACTCCTTCCTTCCCTCGCCCAGTCGCTCTGTAGCTCCTCCATAAAGGTTACTTTCTTGCCTTGATAGGTTCTTTCGTTGAGGCGTAGGTGAGAGATGATGTTTGGTTCATCCCAGTGAGAGGATTTGAAAATATTAGGGATTGTTTTTTGTGATTCTTTTAATTTAATATATTTAGCAACATCTTCTGGCGAAGCAGTACCTTTTTGGAGTCTTTGCATTTCTATTACATTTTGTTCTCCTACATTTGGTGCCTTAATCAATATCTCCTTGTAGTTCTTACCATCGGGGAGTTGGAATGAGGAGAATTTGGTGGGTGCTATTTTAGAATCAACGTGTCGTTGTGCTAAAATAGTCGCTTCCTTAAAAGTCTTAGCATTTCTTCCGAGAATAATATTATCGCCAGTACCAAACAAAAAGAAGTTATCTTTTTCTGGTCTAATTGTTATATTTCCTGCTGTAAAATCTCCATTACTACCTTTTTTGAATTCCAAGCCTACTTCTTTTTGTCCCTTCACCGTTTCCTCCGTTCCTTTCAGCTCTGGTGCAAAAGTTTTAGCTTCACCGCTCTGAGCGTTGTTCATTACATTCTGGGCTTGGCTTTTAGATACAATATAAGTCTCTCCGTCTTTGAGAGCTACCTTGTTGCCTTTAAGTTCGTAAGGAGTTAGAGCTTCGCCTGCTGGGATAACTGACTTGTTTCCATAGATGTCAGTAACAGGCACATCTCGTTTGAGGTTGATGTCAGGGTGCTTGGTTATGATGTCTTGTGCTGATAGACCTTTAGCCGCACGGAGAGACTGAGCTACGTCTGGATCAAGAGCTGAAGTAGCTTTAGGAAGTGTTCCTTTGGCCTTAGTAGTTTGAGAGGTGGGAGTGTAAGAAAAAGTATTTGGCGGATTGTAGTTTTTTCCATCTACATTTATATTCACTCGAAAATCTTGTTTTCCCATAACAGAATCTGGTTTTCCGAGAACTTCTTTTGTTGCACCAATCCTATCCGCCACATACTGCTGTGCTGTGAGGCCTTTAGCCACTGCCTCTTTGGCAGGTAAGAGGTTGGCAGTCTCACTAAACTCTACCTGTCGGATTGTTCTGTTACTACGGAGTATTGACGTTACTTCGTCAACAGTATCTGTTCTAACAAGTTTCTCTACAACGTCATCACTATAGTCTCCAATTTTTTTGAGTAAGTTTTTTATGACAGAAAAAGATTTTTCTTTGGCAATTTTATCAAGTACAGTACCTTCGCCTCCAACAGGATTGACAAAACCAAGAGCAAAGTTCATCTGGTTTTTTGGGGAATAAGTGTACCCAAGTGTTTTCCCTTCCTTATTTTTAATTGGGTAGTCTTTTTTTCCTAGGAGTCTTTCCTGATGTTCCTTTGTACCAATTGTAGAAGCATGTTTTATAATGGGTTCAAAACTTCCTTGTACTCCCATATCAGCTATCGCACGAACGCCCGGTACAGCTTCACTTACTTTTTGTCCAAAATTAATAAAGCGACTTTTCAAGTCAGATAACGTATTCTTAAACAACCCACCAAAACTTTGCGCTTTCCTTGCCTCTTCTTGTGCCTGTTTAGCTTCAAGGGCGAATTGCCCATACCGACTACCAGTGAAAGGTAGCGGTGTTTTCTTTTCGATAGCAAGGTCGCTTTGTGCTTGGAATAGACTATTTCTGCCTGCTATAACGTTGCCTTGTAAGTCACGGATGATACCTGAATCTCTATTTTGAGCGTTCGGTACAGTGCGCAAGTTAGCAGGGTTATTAGAGCCTGAAAGAGCCAAGGCCATTTTGTGGTCTATTTGTGTTCTCTTGTCACTGTCACCAATACGAGGATCACGAGGATTGTAGAAACTATCACGAGGTGTTGTTGTAGCTATCCTAGGGTCAAACTGCGTCGCCACACGCTTATAGTCCGTAGTAGTAGAAGTGTCGCCCGGATTACGATAGGCAAAGAAAGGACGACCAGACGTATCTCGCTCGTCAGAGAAGCCTAAAGAAGTGCCACGTGAGTCCACAGAGGCGTGGTATTGCTGTTGTGGCCGTTGTCTTGAAATGGTATTGGCAAATATACCACCACCTTTTGGCTTTTGTTTGGTCTGTCCTCCTAATGTATTGTCAAATATACCCATAGTTTTATCCCCTCCAATTTCCACCGCTACCTGTTGGTCTTAAATATGCTGGGACTGTTGGGTCATTCGGATTAAGGTAAGAGTTTGACGGAAAGTAATTTAGAAATTCGCTTCTCGAACCGCCGCCGTCAATCCAGTCACGATATAGATTCGTATAAAGAGCGGTATCAACAAATCCATCAGAACCTCGACTCTGTTCAAGAGCAGATGTCCCTTGGTCAATATCAGACGATGAAACTCGGAATTTAGGAGTTGTTTTCTCTCTATTAGCTTGATTTATTCTCCTCTCGTTTTGTGCATAATCAAGACCATAGCGTCGCACGTCTTCTTGATACTTTCGTTCATCTCGCTCTCTGTCTTGTTTATCTTTCAAATCAGACTTTCTTTCTTTACGTCTGGAATCATATCGGCTTCGTTTGTTCTCTAACGAAGTTAGTCTTTGTTTTGAGACATCAATAGCAGACTGACGTTTTGCTTGTTCACGCGATAGTTGTTGCTCTAGTGGGATTTTTTGTGTGGCTAGAGTGCCTAATCCAGTCTGAGCTTTTTCATATAGAGCCTTATCCTGTCCGGTAATGAACCCTGCAGGAATAGGCTGATTTTTTACATCTGCTGACTCCGATCTGTATTGTGCGTTTATTGCCGCACTTTGTGCAGATAAAGCGTCGATTCCTGTTTGAGCTTGAACCTCACCCTCTGATTCTCGCAAAAGTCTTTCGTAAGCCCTTTCAGCTTGAGCATATTCTCTATCAGCTCTTTGTTCTTCTTGTCCAGCTACATTTCTTTCTTCTTCTGTTCCGGCAGTTGCAAGAGCCTCTTGTGCCGCTTGCAGTTGTTCACCAAGAGTTTTCAGTTGCGCGATATTAGCACTCTGCTGTTCTGACAATTGACTAGGCTTAATAGGGTTACTACTACCGGGCAAGGTATAGGATTCTGTTCTTTCAGTAGCAGGAGAGCCCTTTTCTTCAGTGAAAGTTGAAGGAGTATCAGTAGGTCGTTCAGGAGGGCGAGGTGTCATAAAATCTGTCGCGGGACGTGGAGCAGAAACAACCCGACCTCCTATCGCACCAAGCGCGTTTGCTGACTGATTACTACCAAACTGACGACGGCGAGGTGTAACAGGAGCAGGAGTCATAAAGTCTGTCGCAGGACGAGGTGTAACAGGAGCAGGAGTCATAAAGTCTCTCGCGGGACGAGGACGAGGTGTAACAGGAGCAGGAGTCATAAAGTCTTTCGCGGGACGGCGAGGTGTAACAGGAGCAGGAGTCATAAAGTCTGTCGCAGGACGAGTTGACAATGACTTGATTGTCGGAGTTCTATATTGTGTTGGAATATTTCTTGAACTTTTTGTAACAGCTCTTTTTATTGCACTTACCGCACCGCCGACAGCACCCTTAACTCTGTCCCTAAAACTTCTTCTTTTATCTGTTTTTGCCATATTAGTATTATTATTTTATAATCCTGCTGTTAAAATTCCATCGGTGAACGTAATCTGTGTTGTTGCAAGTCCTCCATTTGTATTCGCCACAAAGCACGTCTTCACTCCCGCCTGTGGCACGACTGTCGTAATCGCACCTGCACCCGCGCCTTTCAAAATCCCACCAGACGTAATGGTATTCACTCCAGTTCCACCCTTCGGCACCGTCACCACTGCGGAAAGAGCGGCGTCCGTTAATTGCCCACCACCTGATGTATTCGTATGGTTATGTTGAGCGTTAGAGAAATCTGCAATTATCGTAACCACACTTTCGACTGTCCTAAACCTTGTGATACCCGTCCAGTTAGCTAAAGCCGCCGCAATAATTTCACGTACCTCCTCGTCAGTTACGAAGTCTTTGCTTGGCGCGGGGATATTATTTTGTTTGAATTTTGGCATGTTATTTTATTACTGCTCATCGTCTGCGGAATCGATCTTCATTCTTATCGGTAAAAGTATCGGCATACTTGTTGTGCCTGTGTGCAGAATTTCTATAAAAAAGTTATTCTCGCCTGTACACGCAAGTAGCTCCCCTGCCTTAAATAATACCTTACGCTTTGAAGGATAATTAGTGTTGTTGATTGTCGTGAGAGTCACGCTGGAAGAAGCGTCGTCTAAATGTACTTTGACTGTGATTGTGGTATTTGCGTCTACCGCACCAGCGAGAGGAATAGTGAGCTTCTTCAAAACAAACTTTTCATTGACGTTAAAAATCTCGCTTCGCCAAATGGTATTAAAAGTTGCAGATGTTGAGAGCTTATCTAGCCCCTTTGCGTCAGCGTCACGCCACCCCACAATCATTCTTGGTTGAATGTTATTAGCTTGCTGGACAAACTTTAAAGAACATACGTTCTGCGTTGCTCCAGCTGATGTTGAGCGAACAATGTTCTGCAGTCCTTTTGGTAGTGAGTCATTTTTACTACCATACGCCATAACCAAAGCGGTGGTTGCTGGATAGCTTGTAGCCGCACCCCATACAAGGCGTGAGCCTATAGCGTCTACTGCACCGGCAAAAGGCGGCACGCCTTCCTCTTGATAAGCGACCTCGCTAATTGTTTCACCTCCAATGTATTTTGAAAGACGAACACCGTTTGAGGCATTACCTGTCCAAACATAAAGCACACCGTTTACGTTTAGAAGAGCAGTAACCAAAGGGTCGGGCAAATGAAGCTGTCTGTAAAAAGAGTCAGTGTTCGTTGGGTCCCAGAAAAAAAGGACAGCTGAGCCTTGATTGATTGATGAGCTAGTCGTTCGGATTGCGGCGATAACCACGTCAGTGCCATAACTTTCAATATCTGTCGGATAATATCCGAACGGTAAGTCAAGGGCGTTAAATGCAGAGGGGACTGTTGTGCCGTTTGTGTCGCCCTCTATAGTAGTTTTCTTGGTGTTCATTCGATGAATGACACCTTGCCCAGTTACCACGTCCCCTATATAAGCAGAGTTGTCGGTATGAACATGACCGGGGTGATTAGGAATCTCCACACCTTGTAAAGTTGGATAAGTTGTATCAGTCAGAGCTGTCTTGCTAAACTTCGCACCCGTCCAAACGTTCTCTGTTTTCGCAATCGAAGCACCCTGATCCATACCACCATATTGAGAAATATCAGTATCTTCGCAAAGATAGTAAAAATTATTATAGAAAAATCCACCGTTTCCAGCACCTCCTGTGATAGTTATTGGAAATGCAGTCGTCGCCTCGTCAGTCGCACGCATGACGATAGAGCTATCAAAAGAATGAAGTTTACCGTCAGAGGCATAGACAACTGTATTCGCGGTTTTATTGTTAGTTAGAATCCAAAGAGGCGAGCCAGTAAATTCTACCCCTGAAAACTTCTCGTAGCGAGTCGGGACAATAATACCTGATGTCTTGGTGTTTGAGCCTACAGGTGCGTCACTATCAATACCAACAGCAGAATTATACTGCCCATTACCTGAGAGGTAGTTAGTTGAGGAAATTCCCTCTAGCACGCTTTCAATTTCGAGGTCTTTGATCATATTATTCTACTACCGAGCTCTGCTTTCATACGTTGTACACCCTCGGCATATAATCCTTTGTACAACCCTGCACGTTCTCTTTCGGGCATTATCCCAGAAAAGTACAGTTCACAAGCTCTGTACACTGATAGCGTCTGAAACTCCTCTGGGATAATTGAAGTCTGGCCTATCGTGTAAGCGGCTGAACCCCCAGAGATCGCTATGCCGTTGTACGGAGTGACAAGCGTAAGTGCAGTTGTAGTTTCTACCGAAGCAATCTCATACCAATAACCGTCACCTGTGTTACCAGTGTTCGAGTCTGTAATCCTGATAAATCGCCCCGCCATTTGCGTAGTCCAAGAAGTAGTCGCACCGACCACAGCGACCCCTGCTAGGGCGATACTTGAGATTGTCCCTGTCGTATAATCCGCAACCGACAAGTCTTTCTGTCTACGCTTGAATGAAATCGTCCCAGCGTCAGTTGTGGCACTTGCCGGAGCAGGATAGAAACTGAAAGAGTTACCGAATATGTAGACATATTCAGGAGTGTTTGATGTACTTGTTGATTGGTTAAGGGAGTCCCATTCTTCACGAGTGGTCACGACAGGGGGAGTATATTTAGTCGTGCCAATCGTAACTGTAATTGTATTCACCGTTCCACAATCTTGAGGTAGAAAATGCACATTCGCCGTATTCGTACTGAACATTCTAGTTTTATACGCAAACGGCCATGGTTTCAAGGTGAGGATTTCTCTGTCAGCTTCGTTTAATAGCGTGTCAAGTAGCGTTAAGTTATCCGCGCTTGAATCGCTTGTGAGTTTGCCTGCGAGGTTTCGTCTTAATGTGTGGGTAAGCATAAATTATATTTTAGAAAAATGCTAAGAAGTTACCTGTACCCCCTTCCTCAGAATCTGTAGATGACAATACAATTCCATTAGATGTCCATTGTCCAGTTGAACCAGTGGCATTTAATGTGTGAGCAACATTGATGGTAATCTCCCCATTTGAATCAGCAATCATCATTTCAGTTGAGGTTGCGGGAGACTGTCTTTTTGTTGTTCCGCTACCAGCCGCTATAATTAAATTAGCCGAACTTCTAAACCACGAGATGTGCCAAGTATTAGTCAGAGTAGGAGTCAGCGACTGTGAGGCAAAAGATGTACCCGATGCTTGGACAGCAGTTCCCTGTTGATGAGGTTGAGAAGATTGAGTAGCCCCAGTATAAGAAGCAGATGCAGACCATATATCTTGAGTGGGAGATACGCTAACCACCACATTATTCGCTCCAGTTGCGGGAGCAATGAGTATATAACTATACATATACCCATTCGTAGCCACCTGCTTGTTTACCTGTGACATCGAAACTCCGCCGTAAGTAACACCCGTAACGATGTCGTTAGTACCACCTGTCAGTATCCCAACAAAAAGTATACGATTTGACCCCGTACATGTGTGAGAGTATGTCAAAGATGTACTTGATGCTACCCCCCCTGATGATGCGTCAAATAATATTGCCATATATTTTTATGCTATCGCTACTATTACCCATTTACTTGTGTCGCTTCTCCAAATAAAACCCATGTTTAGTCGTGCGGTGGTTACAGTAGTTGTCGGCAAGGTGACCGTGCTTGACTCAAACTGTGTGTCATAAGTCAAAGCCCTCGCCGCCGTTCCTGTAACTGCGACAATCAGTCGCTGTCCTTCCGTGGCAGTACCCGTGGGGTTATTTATCAACAACGCCCCAGCTTGGGCGGTAACAATAAACTGGTCAAGGTTGTCTATGTTTAGAGATACACCTGTATTGGTAGTGTATGAAGTAGCAGAAAGAATACGGGCGGTTATTCTTTTGTTAGTTAGAGTGTCTGTTGTCGCTTTACCAACAAGTGTATCGGTTGAAGTTGGAAGAGTTAATGTCCCAGTATTTACTAACGTTGCACCAGTTAAAGTCACTGTCCCAGTAAAAGTAGGAGAAGCAGAAGGTGCAAAACCTAGATTCGCTCGTGTAATTTTCTTTGTCGTTCCCTCAGCAGAATCCGTAGTATCAGAAATATCAACAATCGGAAACAAGTCACCATTGGCGATTGAAGTGAGGGTAGCTAAATCGGTAAATCTTTTATTAGCCATTTTGTGTAATAAAGTTATCTCCTAATTCAGTCAGAAGCAGATCACCAGCTTGTGTCATCAAGAATCCACCCTGACCAGAAACTGCAAGCTCAATATACAAATTCGGATTCTTTTGTTTATGCTGGTACTCCATATTGTTTTTGCTCTATGACTTTAATAAAGTTCTCGCGAAGTTCGACTTTCTTCTCGCGCTCATCTATCTGATACACACGTTCGTCTAACTCATCTTGACGCTCCATCATTCCTTGAATAACCTCACGCTTTGTGACAATAACTTCTTCGATGTCTTTTAGTTCTTTAAGTAATTCTGATTTCTGTTCCTGAATCTCCTGATTAGAGATTGGTTGACTTTTAAAAATTACTTTCTTTCTCAAAAATTCAATGTTCTCAATGAGAGCTTCACGTTCTTTTTTGAGACCTGCATTGGTTTCGCTTTTAGAGAGTAGTTTCATTGTTATAATAGTGAAAACCCAGCAATATTCGCATGACACACAGCAGTTCCATCAATCTCCACACTGACCAAAGCCCCTACCGCCCCGGTTAGTGGAGTAGAAAATGTATGCTCATAAGCGAGAGTCCCCGCCGCCGTGGCCGCTACTTGAGACTGCCAAATAACTGTTGTTCCTTGTTTAACCAGAAGCAAAGCCCCTGCTTTATCACTACTAGCTGAAATATCCGTAATGTAATGAACCCTACCAGCAACACCTGCGTTAGAAGCCAAAGCAGCCGTTGCATTAGTTGCTGTTACTTGAAAAGATGTGCCTCGTTGTTGTTTTGGGTTCATGTTATTTTTTCAAATCAGCAAACTCTTCTTCCTCGACCTTTTTTGGCTTACCTGCTTTCTTTTTCTCCACTACCTGTGACTTAGCTTCAATGTCTATTGCTTCTGCTACTGATACTGGTTCGTCTGACGGCAAACATTGTACCTCTAATCCAGCTCTTGCCGTAACGTTATTTGTTAGAGTCCCTACTTTGTTTAACTCTCTATCTACAAGATGCTTTGCAAAATGTTTTGCCTTGAAGTCTTCAAGATAGATTTCCTGTCCTGCCTTAAACAAATGGGGTACAGCGTTATAGCTCCATGTAAAGTCCTCATTTGTGTAGTTTTTGAATTTTATTGCTTCCAAGTTATTTTTGATTAAGTTGATAATTTCGGCCTCGTAGCTATCTCCCGTAGGAGACAGAGCGAAGCCATAATTTGACTAGTGAATATCTAAGTAAACCATAGAGTATTCTGCTGTAATACCTGTAGCCATGTGATAACCAGCGATATTGGTAGCTGCGATGGCTGGGGCGAGAGAACCTGAAGTACCGCCAGTAAGAGAGCCAACTGCTTTACTAGCCGCACCTGTGCCTGTAAAGAGAGCCGCGCAAGGACCTGAAACCTGAACCCAACAAAAAGAACCTATTGGATAGACAGCTGTAGGAATTCCTACAATTACTCCCGTTGGTGTACCTGGGTCTATTACAATTCCGTCATAAGGATGCTTACAAACAATAATCTTTGACGAAGTTGTAAGAGCCACAACCAAAGGATCTTCAAGGGTTATAACCATACCCGCTGCTGCTGATACACCTGTATTTGATGCAATACGATAGGTGTAACCGATTCCTGGAGCTACTACTACTGACATATAACCACCAGCGACTAAGTTAGCCGCAAGAGTAATAGAGTTAGTAAGAGTAACTGTGGTTGCACCGATAGCGGCGGCTGCCACAGAATGACCGCCAGAAAGAGTTTGATTAGTCGCATCCAAAGCTGGTGACTGATAAACTCTGCCCGGAAGCGTGGCTACCGCACCGACTTTACCGTAACGGAATCCACGTCCATCGGGAGTTTCCGCATAAGCACCGAGATTGTGTTGCTGGACAGTAGAAGCTACAAGAATGTCATGTCCCACAATATGAACTGGTGTTGATAATGATGTTGACATTTTAATTTAATTTTAAGTTGATAATCCTACGCTGACACTGCTTTTATCACAGCGAAGTTGATAATGATTGCACCTGTTTCTAATGAGCCTGCTGCGACGTTACCGTTAATAACAGTGAGGCTGAATGAGCCTGCTGCTACGGCGGTAACTACCACATCGGTATTGAGCGCGACAGAGCCGGAACGCATCGAGACAACAACTACGTCACCGATAGCTACTTCGCTGTTTGTTACTACAAACACGGCTGAAGCTTCTGCTGCGAGTGAGGTGTTGACTGTCGTAATCGTTCCTGAGAGAGCGTTGACTGTTACTCCTGTAGCACGGCTCGTAAGCTGTGTTACTGAACCGCCACCACGAGAGTAGCCAATCTTTGCGCCTCCTGAGACCGCTGGGTCGTAATTTACTATGTCTATAGCCATAATATTATTTGATTAGAGCTAATAAATTTATACAGAAGTCACGCCCGTCAACTTTGCATGCCTTTTTGGATTCTGAGAGATAAGTTCACCTCCAAGATACATGTGGCCAACGATAGCCGCTGAATTTGTAGGCTTAATCCAATCACTCCATGAGAAGCCAAGACCTTCGACTTCTGAGTAATCGTTACCTTCAATGTCTTGTGATCGGTACTTCGCAGGTGAAGTCATAGCAACAGGCAAAGCGTACCAGTTGATAAAATCTTCGTTAATGAAGTAAAGAACACCTGAAGTACATTTCTCATCTGCAAGAATTGGAAAACCTTTGTAGAAAAGACCTGTAAATCCAGTACCACCAATTAAACCAGAACCTGAATTCAAACCTCGTCCCGGATCACCTTTCATCATAGACACAGACTTTGAGATTCTTTCCTGTGGTGCTAATAGTGATTCATACAGAGCAAAGATTATTTCGTTACAAAGACCTAAAGTAGGAGTCTGTGAACCAGATGCCGCTGCGTTATAAAGCGTGGACATCTTTGCAAGGCTCAAAGTACCTGACGATGCTGTAACTGTTGATTTTAGTGTTTGATAAGTTGTTCGAGAGAGTGTTCCGTATGTTCCGGCGTTTGTTCCGTCATCAACGATTGACTCTAGCCCAAGAAAATCTTTACCTCCATTTCCTGTGCCTGCGCCGTAAAATAAATTACCAATATCGTCTGCCATATCTTGCGCAGTTGAAGACATTTCAATTTTAGCCAAGTCAAGTACTTTTTCCTCTGTTGCGTTACCTGAAAGCTCATCGAGGGGAAGAGCGACAGTCATCTGATAAAACTTTGGTACAAATTCAAGATTCACACGATTGTCAGTTGCGGTGGTTGAGAATGTATCAAAACCTGCAAATGAAGTACCAGTTATATTTTTTGCATACTTTACTGGGAATTTAATTCTTTCACCACTGAATTTTGCTGCTCTTGAGAGCATACGTGAAGCGAAAACGTTTGAGCCTAAGATTGAATCCACCAACTTTGGTACCAATTTACTCTGAGTCAGAGTCGTTACGCGGGTTCCTAATGCTGCCATTTTATTTTATAAATTAATTATTAAAGCTGATTCCATGTTTTGCTTCGAGCCTCGGCTGTGGTCATATAATCTTTAACCTTAGCTCCACCCGAAGTACTTTTATTGATCGTATCTGCGACTTGTTTACGAGCATTTGATTTTTCAGGATTGGATTCATTAGGTTTTATAGTCTCAAGAATCCGTAGCCCCGCTTGAAAATCAAAGTTTCCAGCTTCATCAGTCGGGCGGTAATCAAGCATGACTTTCATAAGCTCGTTTCGGTCAAACTGGTTAGTAGATTGAAGTTTTGTAACCTCATCAGCTACCCATTTATCCCAGTATTTAACCTCCTCTTGCTCTTGAGTCTTTTGAGATTGCTGTTCTTCAGCAAGCTCATACTTAATCTCATCACGACGACCCTTGTCATACTCGCTATATTTATCCCAAGCCGTTTGATCTTCACCAAACATTCCCCGGAACCAATCAGGAATATCTGATTTTGTGTCTGTAACAGGAGGAATCTTTGTCTCTAATTCCTTTTGATAAGAGTCAAACTTCCCCTGCCATTCTGCGTTTATTTCCTCCCTTAAATTATTAGCCCTTGCTTCCCAACGTTTGTTAAAAGGTTCATCTTCGTTGTCAGTATTAACGCCCTGATCTGGCTTAACCTCTCCTTCTTTCTTTTCGGGTTGCGACTCCGCAGGAGTTTCAGTCTCCCTGTTAAGTTGAGCAAAGGGATCGTCCCCTTCTTTCTTAACGTCCGCAAATGCTTCGTTTGTTTCTGACATATTTTTCCACAGACTTCTTGTTTATTGTCGCGGGTCGAGAAACGACATACTTAATTATTTTATTAATTTCTCTATTGATTTCTTTTGCTTCGGCTTAGCATTTTGTCTCGCCTGTTCCTCGTCAAACGCGCGATTTAATGCATTTACTCGATACCTAAACAAAGGATCACTCTCGTTTCCTGCATCAGGTTTACCTGCTTCATCCTCTTCTCGTGTGCGTTTATACGTATTGTTTTTATTTTTATAAAATTCATAGAAATCGTTACTCACTTTTCTCTTTACCCCGCTAATCGCTCTTGACGGAGCAGAAAGCACATCTGATGTCACGTCAACAACTTTGTCTTTCGTTCTTTTTAATGCGTCTATAATTTGTTTTCTCATGGTTGTTTTACTAAATTTGCAAATTCGACCTTTTCAAGCTCTCGGTCTTGCTCTTCCTCCGCAAGATTCTGGTCTTGTCCTAACTGTTCCTGTTGCATGACTTGTTGCTGTTGCATCTGCTGTGCCTGCTGTGCCTGTTGCTCTGCTAACAAGTCAGGAAAGAGCTGTATCGGGTCTGCTTGCCAGAGATACAACTGCTTCGCTGCTTCTCTAGGATTAGGAAACTCAAGGCGTGTAAAGAACGTAATAGGGTCAATGCCTTGTTGTGCCCACAATTCAACTGCCTCACCACGTTGGCTAGCTGGGTCGCGAGGGACCATTGAGCCTTCCTTTACCCCAATCGTGAGTTTCGAGGTGAACTCCGAATTGACAAGAGTTATGTATTCCTTTGCTCGCTCGACCCCTACAACAGAAGCCGCATGAGGCTCATCGTAGTAGACATACATAAGCTGAACGAACCAATTAAAGACGCGATCTGAAAACTGCTCTAAATAAGTTGATACACCTCCACCAATACGGTCTGCGTCTTGACCCTTAATAATTTCCTTTCCACCGAGCGTCTGCTCCCTGATTGTTCCCTGAGGAGTAGAACCACGCACTCCAAACAAATCACGGAGTGAGTTTTTATAATCAAGTAATGATTCGTATATAAAATTAGGTAACGGCTGTGCGGGTAATTCCTTAATCGCAGCATTGACATCGCCTGTTGGGACCCAAAAGGCTGCACCCTTACGTCGCTTATGTGCCGCTTTCATGGCCTGTTCTTCAGTAAACGCATCGCCGGACAAGGCTATACCGTTGTTTGCATTGTCTGCGTTCATGTCTATCTGCGCCAGACGCTTATTCACAAGGTCTTGAAGTGGTAGATTCTGCTGTATTAGGTTCGTGTCGTCATGTGGTTGTTTACCGAGATTGAAAACAGACAGGAAAACATACGGCATTTGCGGAGAATTGAAGTGATTGTTGCCCTTAATAGGAACGGTCTGCATTGTTTGCTGTCCAAATTCGTCAGTAATAGGTTGTTCTTCTTCTGAATCATAATTCCAATGAGGATTTTTGTTCTTACCAAGTACCTCGTTATCAAGTGTCCAAAAAACATATTCATTAGTAGTCCACATGATATAGGACACTTTTGTACCCATATTGTCCTTTACTTTGTCCTTAATAAATTCAGCTTTCTCTGGGAATCTTAATACCAAATCACTTGCCATATCATCGAGGTATTCTCCTATGTAGTAGCCATCGTATTGGCAACCGTCAATTGTAGAGTTTGTATCAAGGACAAGTTTTGAAGCACGAATCGCTTTGCATGTAATATCATTTTCAACTACACTCCAGCCAACTTTTATAACGCCAAGCAAATGAAGCGCCCAGTACCGGGCGACTTGCTTCATTTTTAGATTGAATGACAAGTTATCAGCAACATACAAAATCATTTTGCGAACCTTGTCTGCTAGTGCGTTGCCCTCCTCTGTATTGTCAGACTCAACTAATGGCTCTGCTTTCGCTCTAGTAGCAATAGGCAAAAATGTTTCTAATGATTCAAAAATAAGATTATCAACAAGGGGGCGTTCATTGTCACTACTCTTGTTTGGATTAAACTGCTGTCCGAGCCAATAGTCTTCATTGACCTTTTGTTTCTTTTCTATTTCAACTTTGTACGGCTCCCAGTTCTTTATCCAGCTTTTCTTTAGAGCGATAAGTTCCTCATCGCTCATCTCCAAAGTAAGCTCAGGGAGCAACGCTGAAACTAAATCGTCGGGCTTACCAACTTTATTTATGTCCTCTGAAAGTGTGTTATATCCTGATGTTAAGGGCATTTTATATATAAAAAATAGCGACCCTTTAATGGGTCGCCTCCGTTGTCTGGTAGGGCGTAACTAACGCTCACATTATCACACAGAAAGCAACAAACTCTATGGGGACAGCTTAGCAAAAAACAATACTTGGTTTCTGTCAACTTTCACGAGGCGACCCTCAAGGTTGAAATGCAAGACTACTGACCCACTTTGCGTATCGAAAATTTTATTATCAGACAGTATTTTAAAAGCGTCTTGATTTTTGCGAAACTCCAAAAACAACGTCGCGTCTACATCATTTAAAATTATTGTGTTCATACTGTTCTCCAATCTTCTAACTCACGTTCTGGTAAATCAAACTTTGGCTTGTAAGGCATCGAATCACTCACGATAGGACTTGATACACGATACTCGTTTGGCTCACCAGTGAATATCTTACCACCATCGTTGCGGAATTTGTCCATGCCGACGCGCCAGTACAAACTTGCATGTGCGAAATGATCCATACCGTTCGAGGTTTCCCACCTAGCTTGTGGCACACCAAGCGTGTCTAACTCTGTAACCTTATAAAGTGTAGCAAAATGACTTTCAAATTCCTCCCAGTCGTCCTGCGTACCTTGAAGTGGAATTTTCTTATTAGCAAAATCATCAATGACCATTTGCAAGCCTCGATTACGGTCTACTGTTACGTTGCCAGCTTCGAGCCCTGAACCCCAGCGAATAATCTGATAGGTTTTGCGGTCTCTAGCGTAGTGACATAGGAATACTCGACCCGGATACTTCTCACGCAACCGGCGAGGTTCTGTGAGGTCTGGTAATGCGTCAATGACTGCTATTGACCTTTCATACTGCCCCAAGAGCTTTTCTATAGTTTCCCACGTATGCGTTACTCCCGCGTAGAACAATCCATCTTTGTTGCCGAGCACATAATGTTTTTTGAGTCCACTATCGCAACCGATGACGACTCGCTCCTGATTATTAGTATCGCTATTACAATTCCTATAAATAATATCAGGAGTGACTTGGTTTCCTTCGCCAACATACGGTAGACCGAGGACAAAGTTTGCAAAGTATTCTGCTGATTTTGTTTCGTGATAATTTATTATTTCATCGGCCGTTACCCACGGAGCCATTAGTAAACTTATCCAGTAGCCGGAGAACTCACGATTCTTATACTTTTGAATCCACCAACCAACTCTTCGCTCCTCTCGTGATAACCCTTTGCCACACTCCTTACAAACAAACTCTCTTCGTTCAATATTGATACTTTTAGGCCACGAAAGGAATTGTTCCTTGTCACAACCGCCACATTTGATGAACCAATGCTTTTGGTCACTTTTATTCCAATACCGAGATACTCCATTCCCTTCAACAGAAGGATTCGAGAAATGCCACTCCCATTTGTATTTAGAGTGTTGGAGTCGGGAAGCATATTGTTGGATAACGCTTTGTTTCGAACGGTCTTCTTCGTCGTGAATATTGAGGTCACTGGAGACTGCGATAGCCGCTTTTTCTGTCCACGTGCCTCGGTAGTAGATAATGTTGTCACCGACTTGTTTTTGTTCAACTGAGTCTTTATCCTTGACATACTCTAATAATACAGGGTTTTGATTTATAATGCGATTAACCTTTCCACCTACGAAATCCTTAACATCATTCGCTGTTGGCATTGTGTACACGCAATCAAAATGTTTATGCTTCGCGAGCCACAAAGATTTTAGAATCGCCATCGTAGAAAATCCAATCTGAGCCGCCTTATAGCAAACTAACTTCGGAGATTGATCTGCGTAAATATCATATAGAAACAAGTGGTCATAAAAGTCTAACGACACTCCACCTTCATTTTTTATATTATGATCTCTTAACCACTTTATAATATTAGTCTGGTTTTCCTTTAGCATAAATTTCCCTAGTACGCCTCATGTATTCCTCATCAAGTGCCTTTAATTCAATATTGTCAGTCAAACGAGCTTCCACAATGAGATTTAATGCACTTGTTTTCTCTGGCGCGTATGAACCCTCAACCTTAAACACTTGGTCAGTCGCTTTTAGTCGAGCGTTTGGATCAGTTTCAGGGTTGTACATAATTTCTTGTACAACGCTCTTCGCACCCTGTTCGGAAAAACCAAGTTCATTAAGAGCTTCAACAACTCCAATCTGTTCAATTATTTTTTGTGGAACCGACATAGCAGATTTCAAAGCGTAGCCAGAGGAAACAAGAAGCTCACGTTTATTCTGTGGCTTTTCACGTTTCAAATTTTTGACTATTTGTCTAGCTAGATTTTTTTGAAGCTCCGTCGACATTATTTACCACTCAATATGATTAGCCTCCTTATAACTTCGCGTCGCCTCGATAGCTTCTGCCTCTGTTTTAAAATAGCCAAGAGGCAACATGCGTCGCCCCTCCGGGGGCTTCACAGCGTACAGAGTTTCTCCATTAACTTCTTTTGTTTTTACTTGCTCCATGATATTTATTAAAAATTCTTGCTGTTGCGCCACTGGGTTGTGCGGTGTCCCTAACGTGCGTCTTCACATATTCACTGTTATCTATTCTACCATTCTTATCCTTTTTGATAACCAAGCGATGCTTACACTCCTTACATACCTCAACTTGCCCATCGTTATTCGTAGAAACAACAGCATAATCGTGATGGTGCATTATTTTTCTACTCCTAGTATATCCTCCGACTTAATAAAGTGATATTCCCTATCATCAATCTCAACCGAACTCAGCGCGTATAACTTGAGATAAATCAAATCCCCCTTTTTAACAATATCTACTTGTGGATCAAGGGCTATGACTTCTCCTTTCTCTAGTCGTGCGTCATTGTCCGTAGCTAAAATAATACCACTCTTTGTTTTCTCCAACTTAGAGATCTCAACTAAAACATAATTATTTAACGGCTGTATCATTTTAAATTATTTATCCAAGTTTCTAATTCCTCCAACTGTGGTTCAAGAATCGAGCCTTTAGGTTTAAGCACCGATTCAACCTGATTGATTTTTCTCTCAATAGCTTTCTTTTGTTTGAGTAGCACATACACACTCACCAGCACCACAAGGATTGCGAGAAGAAGTCCAATAACAATTCCAAAACTAAAGAATATCATGTGTCCCAAAAAGTTTACCACAAATACAAATATAATACCTGCAACATTTCGGATTGGTGCAGAGTGGTTCTTTAAGTTTAGGATTAGGGTGTGCGACCGTAGGAAAATCACAACAGCCCTTAGACTCGTCATATCTTCTTAGCCACTCACGGCATATTTTACGCATTACTTATATTATAGCTCATAGGGGGATAATGAGGTGATTTGTTGTCCACAAGGGGATAAAGCGGAAAATCTGCCAGATGACGATTTTATATTGTTAGCCATATTTTCTTTGCTCTGCCAGATGCTCTGCCAGATGAAAAAAAGCATCTGGCAGAGCAAATAACACTAACCTTAGCCATATTTTGTCATTCTGCCAGATTGCCAGATGAAAAATCCATTTCTGAAACCCTATATAGAAGGGTTATATATACCCCCCCGGGGGGGAGACATATATATATAATATTAAACTATTATTTTTATCTGGCAGAGCTGGCAGAATGGTAAACCGTCTATATTATTAGCCATATTTTGTCTGCCAGATGAAAAAAAAAGCCTCTGGCAGAGCTGTCTTATCTGGCACACATACCAAAAACACCCCTCTACCTAGCAAAGCTAGGCAAAGTAGGGTGTTTGTTGGGATCACATAAAAAAACAAATTTTTATGCTTCATCACTTTACCATTTTTTTTACCTGTGGACAGGGAACATTGATTTTATTTTTTAACGGTATAATAAATCTCATGATCACTAATAAAAACAAAATAAAATGCAAAATGATTTCATAAAGAGATACCAAGACGCAGGATATTCCTTTTTCAATACATGTTGTTCAGAGAAGAAAGTATTTACAAAGTGGACAGAGTTTCAAAATAGAAAACCAACAGAGCGAGAAATTAAATTATGGCTTTCTTCCTCGATTCAGAATTATGCAATTGTTTGTGGTGAAATTTCTAACATCGTTGTATTTGATGTTGATACAAAAAACGACGGTGACCCGACACCTTTTTTAAACCGTGGTTTCTTGGAAATCAGAACACCTTCCGGGGGGTATCATTTCTACGCACTCTACAACTCACTCTTAAAATCTACAAAGCACAAAAAACAAGAACATAAAGGAATTTTAAAAGCTGTTGATGTTCAATCAAATGGCTCAATAGTTTTTGCTCCACCAACAGTCTTTAAAAATGGAACTTATAATATCGTCCACGATGCCCCCCTTATCTCAGTCCCCGAAGACCTACTCATTGAAGTTCTTAACGCTCTTGAGCCAGAGAAAGAATCAACCGAATACACCCCATTTACCCCTCGCAAAAGCTCTGAAATGGGGCGTCCCGGCGATGTATTCAACGCATTGGCATCTTGGGACGATATTTTACTCCCCCTCGGCTGGTCGCGTCTAGGTCACTCAGGCGACACTCAGTACTGGCGACGCCCTGGGAAAAAAGAGGGTATATCCGCTTCGACGAATTGGAAAAATTACGGCCTATTCTTTCCATACACAACCTCTGTCGAGGGGCTAGAGCAATTAAGGGGCTATACGAAGTTCAACCTATACGCCACGCTAAAACACGGTGGAAATTACCGCGAGGCCGCGAAGCACCTTGTCATTGAAAATTACAGGATCGCTAACAAACTAATATGAGTAAACTTCTTCCTAAAAATAAGTTTTACACAAAAGCTAGTTACTTGCTTTCAAGAGATACCCCTAAGAATGTTGTTTATGAATTAGTTAATGAATACGAAATAACCAAAGAAGAAATTGACGAGTACTTCAAAACAAAAACAAAATCAAAAGCAATTTCATCCGCACTTTTCTCTAGTAAAGATGAGCAGGCGATGGTCTATAACCTTCTTGACTCAAAGTTTATTGAAGAAAATCCCAATGTCGTGACTTTGCGATACGGAGACAACATATTTTTCCATGAATATACAAATGGCGTATACGTCGCTGTTTCTGATAAAGACATGTACAACCGCGTTGATGAACTTATGGCCAGTTACGCCTTGTTCGACTACCGAACATCGAAAAGAAAAGTGCTTGATACCATAACGAGAATCGAGGCCTTGTTATCAAGAACTCCAAAAAGAAATTTTAGAGATTACGATGTTGCCCGTTCAAAGTGGTACTTAAACTTAAAAAATGGGCTTTTGAATGTTGAAAATTTCACTCTACATGCTCATACTCCTGATTATTTTTCTACAAGCCAGACTCCTTTCCCTTTCGAGCCAAGTGCTAAATGTCCATTGTTTGAGGAATTTATACAAACTGTTTCAAACCAGACTCTCTCCGCAACTCAGATGATCCAAGAAATGTTTGGGTATTGTATACTATCCGGCAACCCGAAGCACAAAGTGTTCTATCTTTACGGTGATATTGCAAGGAATGGAAAATCAACTACCGCTAAGATTCTTTGCGGTCTTATTGGTTGGGGAAATGTATCTACACTTTCATTAGCCCAAATCGCTGGAGAAAAATCATCTATTCTTATGTCTCTCTTAGGTAAACAATTAAACTTTTCTGATGAAGTCTCCTCGAAATATGTTGATTCATCCCGGCTTACTTCAATGTCGTCTGAGGGTGTTGTAGAAATTGACCCTAAATTCAAAACAAGTTTTTTGCATGTTGTAAAAGCTAAATTTATAATTGCTTGTAACGATTTGCCTGTGTTTAAAGAATCGCAAGGTATGAAACACCGGATGATCTCGATTCCCTTCAGCTACCATATTCCTGAAAAAGATCGTATCGACAGGTACGACCAGATTCTTCTTGAAAAAGAAGGTGCTGGTATTTTAAATTGGGCGATTGCTGGAGCGAAAATACTTAAAGAAAGCAAGATGTTCAGTATAAACGAAGAAAGTGCCGAAGACATGAGCGACAATACTCATCAAAGTAATTCAGTCTACGCCTTCCTTGAAATGGAATATACCTTTGATAAAGCGTACACAAAAAATAATGACCCAACTGAATTATATGGCGAATATGATGTTAAAAATAATGTCGGCACTGGCTATCGTTGGTTCTGTCAGCGTAAGGGCGTATTTCCAAAATCAGAGTTCAACTTCAAAAAAGAATTAAAAAGATTCGCAAGAGAAACAGGAAAAATTGAGCAGGTTAGAGTGCAAAATGAAAGATGTTATGTTGGGCTTACTCCTAAAAAATTAGCCATTATAAATGATGAATTTGAAAATATATGAGAATAGACATGGAAATGGCGGAGAAAATAATGACATACGAGGGGTTTAAAGAGGCTAGGAAAGTTCTGAAAGAAATGCAAGGTGACACTAAGATATTCATTGAGTATCTGGAGGCAAAAAGAATTGATTTTGTAGCTAAAAAAAAAATACCAAAGCAAAAAAGTTTGATGTAATTCCTATCCCCACCATACCGTTTGCAAACAGTATGCAAGTACGCTATACTTTAAGTGTTGTACAAATATTATTCACTAAGCAACATTCAATATATGACAAAGAAAATAGAAGGTGACATTTTTAGTGATTACAAGAAAGACACCCTCACACGCCCCCGTGATCTCGCATGGAGCAACTGGGCTAGGTTTGAAAATGTAGGTGACAAATCACAGGGCTATATTCGCGATGTGTTTTATCGCGCGGCTGACGGTAAGTTTAAAGAACAGCGTGGTATCACTCTTGAACAGCAAGACGGTAAAATGATAAATGTTGGAATTAAAAGACTTTCGTTCATTCTCTCTCAGACAGACGATCTTCGCATTGGCGATCCTTTGACTGTAGAACTTATCGAGCTTAAAGACCCTGCTGAGAAGGGCTTGAATCCAACTAAGATTTTTGGATTTTACGGAAAGAAACTAACAACAGAAGGCAAGACTGTTCTTGAACTTGATACAGAAGACCAAGCAAAAGGCGGCACAGTGCCACCTGTAACAGACATTACTCTCGACGAGGCTTTTCCTAGCTAGTTTTTATATAGGTCGCACGCGTACAACCGTGCGTCTTATTATGAAAGTTATATATAACCTACCAAAGAAATATTTGTCGTACAGTCAAATGTCCTTGTGGCAGAGTAACAGGGAAGGGTATCGACAACGCTACTACTTCGACGGTCCGTCATTCGTGACTCGTGAAATTTTATTCGGCAAAAGAGTCGCGCATATGCTCGAAAACGGAATCAAAGACCCTGTCCTTGACCGCGTGCCACGCTATAAGCTCATGGAACACCGTATTGAGGTCAAAGTAGGTGGTGTACCCTTTCTCGGTGTCCTAGACTCATTCTCAAAACAACGCAAGGCAATCGTTGAGTATAAGACAGGTAAGGAAGCGTGGAATGACTTACGTTGCGCAAAAGCAAACCAACTCGTTATTTACTCGTTACTCACGAAGGTCAAATATAAAAAGGTCGACCCGTGGGTGCGCTTGGTATGGATCGAAACGAGGGACGGAAAGGAGACTAGGGAATTTGGCGGCCACACGCTTATCGGCAAGAATAATCAGATTGAGTTCACCGGCAAAATTCAAGTGTTCAAACGTCGCATTTCAGAGTGGCAGAGGGCAAAAATGCAAAAACAAATTATTAAAATAGCAAAGGAAATATCAGATGACTACACCAAACTTAAACAAGAATGTCCGGAGCTATTTCAGCAAACTGGGGAAGCTCTCGCACAAAAAGAGTCCGAGAAACAAGACGTTTTATCAGGAGTTACAAAAGATGTCAGTTATCAGAAGAAGGGTTAATAAAAAAATCAATGAATCAAAAACTACTAGCGGAATACGTTAAGCTCGAAGCAGAGTTTAAGGTGATTGAGGAAAAGAAGAAAGTTTTACGCGAATCTATTTTAAACAATCTAAAAGACAACAACCTCGAAAAGATAGAAAGCGAAGTCTTTGGCACATTTACCGTCGCTCATAAAACGTCATGGAAGTATTCTTCTGCCGTTACCAAGCTCGAAGAAAAGGTCAAGATCGCAAAGAACAAAGAGCAAGAGAAAGGCACCGCTAAGGCCGTCATAAGTAACTATTTACTTTATAAGGCAAATGCCATTACACCCTCATCAAATTAAGTTCGCAAAAGGCTACAAAGACAAAGCCTTTGTCGTCCACGAAGGAGGCACAGGTAAGACAATTTGTGCGTGCGTGTGGCTGAAAGACGGGCGAGATAGTGATGCCTTGGTCGTTGTCCCTAAAAGAGTGATTGAGAAGTGGCGAAAGGAAATGAAAGATTGGGGAACGAAAGCTACTGTTGTTTCTATGGATTCTGAATTTAAGAATTTGCCTATCAAAAAGTGGTCAGCTTTAGTAATCGACGAAGCCGACGAGTTCGCCAGCCCACTTTTCATAAAAGGTCGCTCTAAACGTTCCGAGTGTTTGTATAATTTGATTAAAGCGTACCCAGATGTTCCTACGTTTCTCGCAACAGCTACGCCCATACGATCAAAATCATGGAATTTACACACTCTTTTATGCTTTCTAGGAATTTATATAGACTGGA
>Ga0163148_10001812_pt1 | contig 27074 bp, 38 predicted proteins | sample OliLakLV19MP7P2_FD_148606 | JGI IMG/M metagenome (GOLD analysis project Ga0163148, IMG submission 148606) | Freshwater microbial mat bacterial communities from Lake Vanda, McMurdo Dry Valleys, Antarctica- Oligotrophic Lake LV.19.MP7.P2 | ecosystem: Environmental > Aquatic > Freshwater > Lake >... | reverse complement strand
TTGAATTCATACTTGAATCGCCCCTTCAGATCATCAAGGTTACGACTTTCAGTTCCATCCAGATATGAATTTGATGGTAAAAGAGAAATATTTACATTAACTGGCATTTGAACAAAATTCAAATGCTTTGACTTCAGATAAGCCGGATAATTCTCCACAGCTTCCTGGCAGGCTCGATTCATCACAGCGATTCCCTCAGGAGTCACTCCGGTTAAGGGGACTCGCCGCGAAGCTCGCCACTCGACAATCCGGATATTGATGTAGGGACCGCAATCCAGCTGGATCGGCTCCGACAGCAACTCCTCCGGCCTGGGCTTGGAAATGTCCGGAACCTTGGCATCGGCAGCCAAAACAGAGGATGAAACCAGCAAAAGGTATAATGTAATTAGATATTTCATATTAATTAATAGACTTTGTCTTGAATTATTTATTGGTTAATCTTATTTATTTTAAATGATTTTATAGCTCTGGCCAAACTATCGTAAACGTTAATATCCTCCTTTTTTGAGAGGGCTGCGCAATTTAAAAGAATTTCGCCCAATACTACCGAACGAAGACTTACAGAAAAATCTAATCCGGAAGCTTGCTCGTATCTCTTGAGAAGGACTCGGATCCGATCAATTGTTTCAGAATCGGAAATGGAGGCAGAGTCCAAAACGGACTCTGCCTCCATCCAAAGGTCTTCAAAATGAAGCGCCATAATTGATAATTGATTTAACGATCGTCACCATCATCATAACGTCCGGATGACGGACCCTCATCAGAACCGGGGAATCGTCCCGCAATACGGCGCTTCGGAGGTATATCCTCCATTTCTGCAATCTGGATCTCTTCCTCGCCTTCAGAGGAAGTAAAGACCAGGAAAACGATTCCCTTGGAAGCATTGAGGGTGCCGGGGAACTTGATCTTTCCCACGTAATACTTCTTGTTGTTAGAATCGAGCTTGGAGTTAAGAGAAACACGCAACTTTTCGTCTCGCATCACATCACCTGAATGTTAGAATTAATAATTGAATAATCCGACGTCGTGAGCATTTTCCAAGAAATCCGTAACATACTCTCTTGCCATCTTTCTCGTATCAGAGAATAAAAACCCAGCTTGTTTTATCTTACTGTTATCCAGAATGCAGTTTGAACGGCGAGCTTTTGTTATTTTATTTAAATTTTCCTCATTAATTATTTCGTAATCTAATTTTAGATGCTGCTCATTCATAAGGTTCAAAAAATCTACCGGAGATAACGGATCAGCAGTTACGTGATACACTCCGGTTCGATTGCCGCGAAGCGCCCATTCAACAGCCATGACACAATCATCCATAAACGTAACTGAATTCTGCTGATCAATGATCTTATTGTAACGAATAATTTTCGAGAGATAATTTCTAGGATTGATATCTCTAGATATCGGCATCCTGATTCGCAGGATGCATACGCATTCAAGGTCTTGAATAGCCAGATCACAGGCATATTTAGTTTTTGAATAGTATGATTGAGGATTCGCTGGATCGGATTCTTTCCATCCGTTATGACCAGGAGAGGCACCGTGGAAGATGCATCCGGAACCAATATGAATCAGATGGATACCTTTTTTATTGCAAATTTCTGCTAACAATGTTGGAATGGTGAGATTCGCGAGTAATGTTTCCTCCCGGTGGCTTTCACACCAATCGATGTTCGGCCGCCCGGTCCGCGCTACACAATTCACGATAGCATCCGGGCGCGCCCTGTCAATAAGATCAACGATATCACGTTCATTCGGAGAAAGGCGATCGTTCGAACGATTAAAATGATCCGGTAAATGACTCGGGACGAACCCGTTGCCCAGTATAAGCGTGTTCATACTCGCCTGTCAAACCAATCCAGCCTCAATCGTCACATCAATCATCATGATGGTAAAAGAAATCATTTATTGCAGCCAAAGACCTATGATTTCCAGCATCACTCCAATGACCTTCATATCTGATATGTTCAAGATTAGAATCAGAAAGATATTGTTTAAGAATATCCGTAATTTCATATTCACCACGTTTAGATGGCTGGATTTTTTCAAAATATTCGAAATATTGACCAGTAAAAAGATAAGCGCCCGTAATAGCGAGATTTGTAAATTCAGAATTTGATTCTTGAGGTTTTTCTTGAATTGAAATGATTTTATTATTTTGTAAACTCGCGACTCCAAATTGATTTAATTTTTCAGTTTCAAACAACGCAATTTGAGCAGATTTTGAATTTTTCCACATAATAGGTTTATTAAATATATTATCTCCTAACAATACAGCGAAATTTTCATCTTGTTTGAATTGGTTCTTACATAAATTAATAGCGTGGGCTATTCCGAGAGGATCTTTTTGAAAAACATAATTTATATTAAGACCAAATTTATCTCCTCCTTGCAGGTAAGATACGATTTGTTCAAAATGAGTCCCTCCCAAAACTACTGTTACGTTGTCACACCCCATACTGATTAGGGTTTGTATCGGAAAATCTATAACGAATTTATCACCAATCGGCAAAAGATGTTTTGAAATATAATCCGTTACTGGTTTTAACCTGGTACCTTTTCCACCACTTAATAGAATCCCATTCATATTTTACCGCCAGATTTAAAACTAAAAGCTATGTCCTGACACGATGCAATTATTTCTGATGCTCCTAAAAGTGGACCTGTACAAAATAACTCATAAGCGTGTTTGTGCTTAACAAAAAGAAAACCTATTATAATACTGTCGTCATGGCTCAACACCGCCTCAACTGCTGTAACCCGATCAATCTCTGTAATTTGAGTATCAAAAATTTTTGTATCTGGCATCTGATCAATTTCTTCTCCGACTAATTGAGAAAATTCTAGTAAAGTACCTTCAAACGGTATTTTATGTATTCCGATTAAGTATAATTTAGATTTATTTGAAAAATATTCTGTTATTCCAGATTTATTAGTATTTGATGACGGAACCATATTCCAGTCAGCCGGGATCATGAATGAATCTTTTTCAATCGACACGACTTGCCATCCGGCATAAAAATCAGGTTTGACAGCTGGCTCTTGTATAGCTGTTGCGGTGGGAGGGTTGGTACCGGCGCACCCACATAAAAATGCCAATAGAACCAGAAGATACGTCATAAAAAGCAATATATCTATAGAGGCCGTTTAAGTTGGAGTTTACATGAAAATTGATAAGTCGAAAATTTCTACCAAAGCCATATCGTTGTGCCGTAAACTCCAACAAGCAGGATTTCAAGCTTATTTGGTAGGAGGGTGTGTTAGAGATTTATTATTAGGAAACACTCCTAAAGATTGGGACATTTGTACTGACGCAAAACCTGAACAAACAAAAAAAGTATTTGATCGGACATACGATACTGGAATTGACCACGGTACCATTAGCGTGAGTATGGCTGACCCTGGCGTTACTCCGGCTCCTTCAGATTTATTTGAAGTAACGACATTCAGAACAGAAGGCCAGTATAGTGATGGTCGTAGACCAGATTCTGTTGCCTTTGTTACGAATATTGATGAAGATTTGGCTCGTAGAGACCTTTCTATCAATGCTATTGCGTACGATCCCGTTAATGATAAGTTAATAGATCCGTTTGGCGGTTTGAAAGATCTTGAGGATAAGGTTATCCGGGCCGTAGGAGATCCTGATGAGCGTTTTGCAGAGGATGGGCTCCGCACGATGCGTGTGGCTAGATTTTCTGCCAGACTAGGGTTTGAAGTTGACCCGGGGACAGAATCGGCAATTCAAAATAATTTAGATGTATTGAGCCGTGTTTCAAAAGAAAGAATGCGGGATGAGCTTACCAAAACTCTCATGACAGGATCTCCTTCTGTTGGTTTGAATATTCTACACCGAACAGGAGCCCTGGGAGTTTTGGGTCCTGTTTTCCAGGGTACATCCATTACCAATACATTTCAAATGATTGACCAGTGTGAAGGTAGCCTTGAGACGAAAATGGCTGTATTGCTGTCTGAACTCGATAGAACAGCTGTAGAAAAATCATTAAGAGATCTAAAATTTTCAAATACTGAAATCAAGAAGATTTTATTTCTTAATTCAGCAGTTAATGAGTTTAAGAAATTTTCTTCTAATCCTGATCCCATAATGGCAAGAAAATTCTTTTCATTCGTAATGAATGAGGCTCCGGAAGGTTTTGATAAATCATTAAGTGAATTCATATATTTAGCCGTGGCTATTAAGTTATCTGGCGTGGACCAGCTTAAATCATTACTTTCTAATTCTAAAGGTATTTCTAGGAAAGAATTAAATATAACTGGTGATGATCTTATCAAGACATTAAATTTTAAGCCTGGTCCTAAAATTAAGGAAGTTTTGAATGAGCTTTACGCAAAAGTTTTGGATAATCCTGAGTTGAATGAAAAATCAAAATTATTGGAACTGGCAGGTCAATTTCAATTATTAGCAGCTATCGCATTAAACAATACAATTAGAAAATTTGCAAACAAACCTAATCATCCGTGGAGGCTTTCAGATCAGGAAGAGGAGGATCTTCTAAATAAAGAATTTGATTTTGGCCGAGGAATTAAGTTTAAAGCAAAAGATATACCGGAACTAGCTACTCAGGTAGAGGTTCCGGCTGGGCCAGAGCAATATCACCCCGAAAAGAATCAACTTCTTCATAATAACTTAGTTTTTGATGAGTCTAAGAAATTATCAGAAGATCCGATGGTTTGGTTCGCAGCATTACTTCATGACCTTGGAAAATCATATACAGATAAAAATATTTGGCCGAAACAACATGGGCACGAGGAATTAAGTGTTCCGTATGTGGAACGGGTAAGTAATCTATTAGGAGTCCCGGAAGAATGGAAAGAATTTGCTAAATTAGTTGCTCAGAACCATTTAAAATGTCATAAAGCAAAAGAACTTTCTCCTAAAACTCTTAGGAAACTATTTGATTCATTTAAAGGGAGCAAGCAACTATTTAATGCTTACCTGACAAGTTGTGAGGCAGACGCCAAGGGAAGGCTTGGAGGGTACGCAGATAAACCTTATGATCAAAAACAATATCTGACTGAAAAATTCGATCAGAGAGAAACATTACCTATAGTTTTGACGCCGGAAAATAAATTAGCAATTTCGGCTACTGACCTGTTAAAGGCATTTAGTGACAGAGGATTATCACCCGGCCCTGAACTAGGTAATCTTTTAAAGAAAATCAAAGAAATGGTTGCTCAGGACCCTTCATTAAACGACCATTCAAAATTAATGGATCTAGCTAGAAAAATTTACAGTTAAGATAAGTCTTTATAACGTAACATTTTTGGATACATGTTAAAAAGCTTTTCAGATATTCTTTTGAATTGCCAGCTATCTCGGTCTCTTGATAAGACGATATTTACTATGTCTTTTTATAAATTCATTTGTCCAGATATTGTTTTTAAATAAATTTAAATTATCAATAAAATACTGATTAAATATTTCCTCTTCATTTTCCGGAAGTATAAATTCTTTTTTATATTTAGATAGAAATAGTGTTATTTTCGAATAAATAGATGTTTTATTTAAAAACCCTGCAACGGTTTCATTCATAGATATATTAAAACCAATATTAGTAATATTTGAATTATAATATGATTTTACTAAATAATAAATTACTGATTTAAATATTAGTGGTCAAATTGTAGTAGTGATGTGGCTGTCGAAATTTTTAGTACAGATGGTATTGATTATTTCATCCTGTTCATCTAAAGTTAATTGATCAAAATTGCTAAATATTAGCTCTTTTTGTATCGTAAAATCCTCCTGATCCGGTTCGTTCGGAGCTTCTTTTTCCATAATCATCAATATAACTAACGGCTGTGGATCAGTTATAGATTTGGTATGATAGTATGAGCGATCAATTAGTACCTCCCAGAAGAACTAAGTTCACGACCAATGAATTTATCAAAAGTCTAATCCAGGCATGGAATATCGTTTTCCAGACACAACCTACCAAAGAACAGGTAGGCGTGGTGTGGGCTCATTATGTTCACGAAACAGGAGGCGGAAATGCCTGTTGGAACTATAATGTCTGTAATATAAAAAAAGGTAGTCATGCAAAATACTTTATGCTTCCAGGTACTTGGGAAATTGTCAATGGAAAGAAGGTAGTATTCTACCCTCCCCACCCGGCTACTTGGTTTCGAGATTATGATTCTCTAAAAGAGGGAATGTGTGATTATTTAAAATTCGTATCCGGTAAAAGATACAAAGCTGCCTGGGAAAGCGTCTTGAAGGGATCTCCAGAAGATTTTAGCCATAAATTAAAAATAGCCGGATATTATACCGCTACGGAAGAAAAATATACACGTATACTAAAGGTTTATTTTGATAAATTTATGAAAACTTCTTCATATGAAGAAACGGTCAAACCTCTTGAATCAACACTACCAGTTGTTGTTACGGAGAAAACTGTTACATCCGTACCAATAATAATAGCGCCGATCCATGATGTTGTGATTCCTCCTAGAGATCAAAAAGATATGGGCGATTTTAAACTTACTCTACCGAAACCATGGTACGTAACACTAACAGGTATAATTATTAAATTATTTAGCTACCTAAAATTAGGAAAAAAATATTTATTTAGTTTCTCAAACATATCATAGGCTTCGTAAATATTATAAATATCAATAGTTTTTTGAAAAATAGGTTGATTACTAACGCGGTCTTTTATTGAGTATACAGTTTTATAATTATCATTTTTGGATGAAATTATAAAACTGTATTCATTTTTTTCAATATCTTTTTTAAGAATCTGAAAAACTACAGTAATTTTTACTTTATTAGGATTAGAGTCGAGCTTTATAAGTCCTTTAATAAAAAATTCACAACAAACCAGTTCAAATGAACTAATCTTAAACTTCCCAGTTTTTATTTTATTTGTCTGTATATCAAAACTAAATTCATTCAACAGGCAAGTTTGTTTTGTCAATATATCGGAATAAAATTCATTCGACGTTTGTTGCGAGTCATTCAGAACGCCAACGTCACCATTGTTAAATATACAATCATTCCATCCCAACTCTGTCTTGCAGATTGGACATGTCGGGAATATCTCCAATAATTGTTGAAGATTTTTAAGATCCACGCTTATCGTTATAACAAATTCTCTAGCAAATGTAAAGACTCAGCCGTATATATGTATGGCAAGGTACGAGTCCTACCTACACTGGTAATCGAACAATATCCGCACCGGTTTTTAATAAATTATTTAAAAATGAATGTTCTTTTGTAAAGAGTGGAATATCAGGATTTACGATCCATTTATTTTTAATAGATTGTCCTGATAATCCTCCAATAATGCTTGGCGCACGATATACGGCAAAACCCCTCTTAAAAACTGAAGGATATTCATTAAATGAAATTCCACATTCTTCAGCCAACAGTTCCTCTTTTTCATCAAGGGTTCTACCCTGTAGAATATCTTCCGAATCTTCTCCATATTTTTTATATAATTCATAATATGCAGCAAATCCGATGGCGCTCTGTGTAGCTAGCTGCTGTTTCGCAATCAATAAATTGCTGACTTCTGTTAAGTTCGGAACTGCAAAAACATGTGACAAAAATGTTACTTCATTCAGATCCATACCAACACTAATGGCAGCTTTGCTGAATTCGAGAGTAGCTATACTCGCGGCAACCGAGTTTATTTTCTGAATATCGTTATTAAACCATGGCTGAGTATCGAAACTCTGATCATTACGAATGATAACTGTTATGTCATCACTAAAAGAGTAGGCAAGAATCGCCCCTTCTAGTTCATGGCAAAGTTTAACTGTTGTGGCACACATAGCGTTACTGAATTTATTACTATGTGGTTTTTCAAGTTTTGCCGTAGTTTTTTGGCTCGATCGTGCATTAATATTAACCACGATAGGTATCTTTCTCATTATTTTATATGAGAAACTATCTCGATAAGAGCTAATTCTTTGTTTTAAAGTCGATACCATCTTAACATAACTATATCACTTGTAGTTTTCTCGTCTCATCTGGTACGGATGTTCGGAAATTAAATGTTGTGAATTTTCTTGCTGGGAAACCAGCTCTCCTGAAAACCTAAAAATGTTATAGCGAACGCCACAGCGTTTCACAGGAAGTCCGTTACGAGCCAGGTGGAAAGCCAACAATGGTTCTGGTCTGAAATCACATCCATGCTGAACGTGATTCGGAATCATGCTATAAAGTTCAGAATAAATGTCCATGAATGCCGAAGATGAAAATGCAAACTGATCATTAGCCCCTCCGTAAGAGCCAAATGCCGGAGTAAATACAGCGTCAAGAGGGTTATTATTAAGAAACCGTTCCAGCATAACTCCATGATCAATTATTAAATCTGGTCTGCACCGCACAACTACGTCATATTTAAATTGATTTTCATTTTCATACTGTATCTTGAGAAGATTAGCTCTCCAGATTGAATAAAACATAGCAAAAGTAAATCCGGGATGAACTTTCATCCATTTTTCTGAATATCCTTCGCCAGCAGCTTTGAAATGCTCAAAACCTTTACTGTCCTCTATAATCATTTTTTTAGGACGGTACATAGCATCGATACACTTCTCTTTCGCAAAAGTATTGTATTGAGGAGCCGTTCCGTCAACAGGACCGTTATATCCCAATGTCTCCCAAGTATGGATAAAAACATCGGCATTATTAGGTTCGATCAATTTGCTAAAGATTGACCAAAAACAACGGTCAAATGTTCGTAAATGACCGGATATACAGATCGCGACTTTCATGATTCAAATCCTTAATGTTGTTCCGTTAGCACGAACCAACAGATATGGAATTTCTATATGCGTGGCCGGAAGTATAAAATAATTTACATGATAACGTAATAATGTTTCCGGATGGAATACACATCCAGCATTATAATACTGTTCAATATAGTCATACACCGTAGAATAAACATTCATTACGCGTGAACTCCCCCATGCAATTTTATCGTTTTCTCCAGTCCATCTAAAATCTTTACACATATAAAGATATTTTGTTTCAAATCCTTTTATAAAATGTTGTCGTTCCATCATCAAATCGGTTCGGCACCGTATCACCATATCATATTCAAAGTTATTTTCTTTTTCATATTCTATTTTTAAATCGTTAGAAGATTTTATTTTATAATACATTCCCAGAACATTATTTACATTTCTAACACAATCTCGTTTTCTTGTTAGATACTTATCACCATCAAACGTTCTGGCTGGTTCGATAAGCATTTTTTTAGGTTTAAGTTTTGTTTCGATAAAATCTAAAATATCATAAGTTGAAGTATTGACAGTATCGTGATCTCCACGAACCGGATCAAAACCTACTTGATCCCAAGTAGATATGAACACATCGCAATCATTCGGAATAATAAGTTTATCTATAAGATTATCACATGTTTTCTGGATACTTCTGAGGTGTCCTGAAAAACATATCGCGACTCGTTTATTTTGATTATCTGTATTTTCTAACCGTGTCGTTAATATGGGTTTCGGTTCCAAAACGGCTTCTGGTTTTATGGTAACGAAATTATTTTGAAGATTTATCGATGGAACTATTGTTTCGGCTTGTTTTTCTATTCTTTGATCAATGCTGTGATGTTTACAAAACCATATACGACTCATTCCTTCTTGGATATGCGAAGAATCTTTGGCAGCCCAATCATAGACGAATTTATTGCCATTGCAACGATCATCTATTATTCTTTCAAACTCCATACCGGATGAGTTAAGAATTCTTTCTATGAAAGTTGGTGTGGGCCTGGATCCGGTTCCGTTGAAGCTTTGATTTTTATTAGATTTATTTTCTTTAAGAAGTAAACATTTAGATGGATCGAAAGAGTCGCAAACTTGAGTATCCAGAACTAAAAACTTACTGCTACTGCAAACCATTGATAAATGTTTTTCTACATTCATCAAATGATTCAGAGTTGACATGTGTAGGGTCAGATCGAATTCACCATGGCCGAATGGCCATTGTTGATCCAGATCCATCTGAATACATTTTATTTTAGGATCTTTATGGTAAATCATATCTAGATGCTGCTTCCTAGCATCCACCGCTGTTACGTTGGCTCCCAAATTTGAGAAAGCTAACGAAAAGGCCCCATGACCCGCGCCAATATCAAGTATTTTCTTATTTTTGAAAAAATTTTCAGAAAAGTAACCAATAATAGCTAAAATTCTTTTATTAATCCATTCTTGATTATTCATTCATTTCTATGATGAATTTTGCATTGTTCTGAAATGATTAAGTTAGTTATAGTTGACCTTGACGGTACCTTAGTTGATACGAAGCTCATTCATGCAGATGCATTTATAAAAGCTTTAAATAAAGTCTCGCCGAATCATTCTATATCGCATGAAGAACATTTGGAACATTATGACTCACTGACTACAAATGAAAAATTATTAAAAATATCAGAAAAAAATAACCTTCCTGAATATTATCACGATTCAATAAAAAAACTTAAAACAAAGCTAACATATAATCTTATTAAATATATAACGAAGAAAGATGATAAATTAATAGAACTGTTTAGATGGTTAAAAAAACAAAACATACTAATTGCCGTGGCATCCAACGCTGCGACGCCATACGTTAAAAAGTGTCTTCAAAATAATGGCCTGATTGATTTAGTAGATTTTATAGTAACGAGAGATAACGTTAATCATCCTAAACCTAATCCTGAGATGTTTTTCAAATGTATGATTCAAGCCGGTGCGACGGTTCAGGAGAGTATAATTTTTGAAGATTCGGTTCCTGGTTTGAGGGCCGCACATGCCAGCGGTGCCTATTTTGTTGCGGTTGAGTCGCCTGATGTGATGTCGATTGAGTTTGTACAGAAATGTTTCAAACAATTAAAAGTAGATAATCCGGTTCGTCTGGGCTGGCCAGGTGATAATATCGATGTTGTGATCCCTATGGCCGGAGCCGGATCAAGATTCTCAAAAGCAGGATATAGTCTTCCAAAACCATTAATTGATGTTCAGGGAAGACCTATGATTCAGATCGCGACTGAATATCTAAGATTTCCAAATGCTAGATTTATATTTATAGTACAGAGAAGTCACAATGAAAAATATAAACTTGAACCATTGTTAAAATCAATAATTCAAAACTGTGAAATTGTAGAAATTGATGGATTGACAGAAGGAGCAGCTTGCACAGTCCTGGCAGCCAAGCATTTAATTAATAATGACAGACATCTAATTATTGCGAATTGCGACCAATACATTGATTTTGATTGTGCTGAATTTATGTATCAGGTAATTAATAGAAATGCTTACGGATCTATCGTTACGTTCGAACAAAATGATGGTTCTCCTAAGTGGTCCTACGCTAAGGTAGATAGTAAAAATCTAGTTCAGGAAGTGGCGGAAAAGAAAGTTATAAGCAACATAGCTACGGCGGGTGTATATCATTTCAGGTACGGCAAAGATTTCGTAGAATCAGCCGAAAATATGATAAATAAAAATTTTAGAATTAATAATGAATTCTATGTATGCCCGGTTTATAATGAATTATTAAATCAAAATAAACCAATTCTTAATCATTCTTGTAACGAAATGCATGGTCTCGGGACTCCAGAAGATCTCGAATTATTTTTGAGTAAAAAATGAAAATAGCAGTCTGTATATCCGGTTTTCTTAGAACTTATGATAAATCGTTACATGGATATATAAATAATTTATTTGATCCGTATGATTGTGACGTTTTCATTCATAGTCCCGAAACTCCATTCGCGCTAGAACAATTAGATCCAGTTTGGAACTATGCTATAGTTAATAAACCGGTAAAAATACTAACTACACAAGAATTAAAAGAACAAATTGGCGAACGTTTTGTTCGCGATATTAAACTTTATAAATACGACCCGGAGCCGTTTCACAAACACGTAAAAGATTATAATTTAGAACCGGTTAACTTTTTGGGACAACTGACTTGGAGATCGATTTCTCAATATTGGAATATTAAGTCTGTTTTACAGATGAAATGTGATTTTGAATTAAAAAATAATTTTAAATACGACATTGTCGTGCTGACAAGATCAGATCTGGAATTTCATACTAAATTTTCATTCGACCAAATTGATCTTAACGCTATTAATCACCCTGCTGGTGAGGGGTTCGCAAAAGATGGAGTTACAAGGAATTTTGGTGCGGCTGGAGTATTCGGTACCAATCGTATTTTTAATGATCAGATCCTTATCGGCAACTCAGATAATATAAATGTATTGATGGGTGTTTATGATTCAGTCGGAAAAAATCATAATGAATTAAAAATGATTATAAATAGTGAAACTTGTATAGCTTTTCATTTAATGAATAATAATATTAAATTTACTTCATGCGATTTTGTTACGTATAGATTGTTAAGGGCTTAACGTATAATTCAGGTGTACCGAGACTTTTCATACCTGCTGGATAAGCCAGTATTTTTTTATTCATAAGTATCATTTCATTCAACACCGGCGCTACATAAAAATAACCGTTAGTTCTTATATTCTTGGTGATCATCAGTTCTGCCGATACTACGTAATCATGGCCAGTATTAAAGTAATAAAGACCACACGTTCCGATATTACTTATACGTTTTTTCTCAGCAATTTGTTTGACCTGTCCATCCTGAACTTCAGCAAAGCTCCAATGAGTTTCATTCTCACCTGCTTCAAATGTTAATACTGAAGCATCTGCGGATCTACTGATTGCATTGTATATAAAATCTGGAGCGTTATATTTTAATATTTGATCAGCAAAGCATACAACTAAATGGTTATTATTATCTATTATTGATTTTGCTAATAGAGTTGTTTCGGCTGCCCCATCGTTAGGGCTGGTTTTTTCAATAACAATACAGCAGGGAGTGATAGAATTAAGAATAGCGTTATAGTTATATTTTTTATTTTCTTCCTGGTCTACAATATAAGTATAATTTGCATCTATACCGATACTGCGTATGACTTGATGAATAAGAAATTCATTATTTAATGGTAAAAGGTATCTCGGAACAGTATACCCGGCAGCTTCGAAATCCTTACTATGTCCAGCCATCGGGATAAGTACATTCATTTTGTTATCTGACCACGTTTCTATGTGTGGTTTTGATTCAGCTTTTTCGATGCAGTTCATGACATGCTGGGTCGTCAGGTCTTCAGGAAAATCCACCCCACAGACGAACGCTCCTGACCTCGCAGCAGCGAGACGACCATGAGGTGAGTCCTCAATGATCAAAGTTTCGCTCGGTTCAACTCCGGCATGAATCATAGCTTTTAAATAAATCTCTGCATGTGGTTTAGCCTGTTTAACATCTTCATTAGACAGATAATAATCAATATACTCTAGCAATCCTGTTCTAAGAAGCATTATCTTAATAGATTCTCTCATAGAATTTGATGCTACGTATATTGTATAATTTTTTGATTTAAGATCTTTTAATACTGACTGTAACCTGAGATCGTGATTGATACCAGTTTGAAAGGCTTCCAGTGTATATTTTTGTTTTAATGAATTTATATATTCATGTGTGTTGGTAGGTAGGCCTTTTAGTTCAGATAGTTTTACTAATTTTTTCTTTGTAGGAAGACCATCGAAAATAGAAAGATGTTCATCCATAGTTATTTCAAATTTAGAATCCACGCTAGCAATGGCGCGATTCAATGTCTGATAATGGATTTCCTTAGCCCGGATCAGTACACCATTCAGGTCTGAAATAATAAGTTTTATCATTATATTGATTCAAATATATTGCAATATCTTGAGGATATATAAAGAATCATGTTCATAATAAGTCATAGGGCAAATATATACGGACCCAGCCCTTCTAGGGAAAATTCACCTGATTATATTACCGAGGCTATTAATTTAGGATATCAGGTAGAAATTGATGTATGGAATTTTGGAAATGAATGGTTTTTAGGCCATGATGTCCCACAATACAAGACAACTATAGATTTTTTACAAAATGATGCATTATGGATTCATGCTAAAAATATTAAAACTTTAAATTGTTTATTATCGCTGAATAATATAAATTGTTTTTTTCATGATCGGGATGATTGTACTCTCACATCACGCGGATATATATGGACATTTCCTGAAAGAGATTTGACATTCAGATCTATTGCGGTGATGCCAGAAAGAGCTGATCAAATTAGATATCCAGAATGGAATATATCAAAACCATCATCATTGATTGGATCCTGCGCAGGAATATGTACTGATTATCCAGAACATTATAAATTATTGTTATCGTTGAATGAATAATTTATAGTTCTGGTAATGGTAAAAATCTTAAAATTTCTTTATCCTGAATTTCATTGCAGCCACGATCTGTATCGATAAATTCCTGCATGGTTCTTTTGAATGGAGAATCGGCCCGGCCACGATCAATCTTGATTTGAAATTCTTCTTTTGATCTAAGAAAATAGTGATTCAGTGCTATTTTTTTACTACTGTGAGGGCTAAATGGACCAGAAAACGGTATGAAATTTTCATTAACGCAATATTTTGAATTTTTAAATAAAAAATGGTGAGGGTCTCTGCCTACCGAAACAGTATATTTCGGCTGAACTATCGATTTAACATGAGTATTTATTTCATTTGTTTCATTGCTTCGTAATAGATAACTTTCTATCTGTAATGCTGCTGGTCTCGTAACGTGACCAGAAGAGCCAAAAACCAACCAATTGACACCCAGTCCTCCAAATTGTTCATACGGTTGCATGAAAGAACGTAAATCGTTATGTGTCCTCGGAACTAAAAATTCATCCGGATCGATAAATGCTAACCATTTGAAATTACTACCGTAATTACTTAAACAATCATTATAAGCATCAAATTGTTTAGTTTGTCCATGAATCAGTTCAACCGATACTAATCCAGTCTCAATCATACTTTCTAGTTCCGAACTAACCGGAATATCGCTATCATTGTCGTAGATGATGAATTTTTCGACTCCTAACTTTGCATGGTAACGGATCCACTCAGGAAGGTATATATTTTCGTTCCGAACAATACAACACATCCCGATATAGTTCATACAGAGGATATATCTTAATGAATTTAACTATCGTCGGGACAAATGAAATAAGTATATCTACAGCTTTGTTATTAGCGTATATGAATCATTTTGTTATCGTGGTAGATGATAATCAAGCTAAAATTGATCTTCTGAAAAATAACTCATTTCATTTTTATGAGCCCCATCTTAATGAATTATTAAATATAAGTTCAGACAAATTATTCTTCACAACTAATCTTACTGAGGCCATCGCTACAAGTGATATCGTTTATCATACTTCACATGAAGGATACAGCTGGTCTGAATCAGTACAAATATTTACTGAATCACTTAAATATAAACGTAAGATATTAATAAACAAAAGTATTGACCGGATCGGACTCACATCAACGATCCATGAAATGATTTGGGAAAAATCAGAAAATTTTTCTTTAATTTACGAAGCGCCGTATGTACGCGCGGGTAATATAGTTCAGGATACATTCTATCCAGATAAAATCGTTATCGGTACTCAAGATAAAGAAACGATAAAAATAATTAAAGATCTTTATTCTCCAATTATTAATAAAAATGTAATAATTCCATCGTTCGTTCCGAGTCCAGTAGATCACAGCGCATCGATTATATTTACAGATATAAATTCAGCAGAATTATCATTCCATACTGAACGAGTCATGATGGGAATAAAATCAGCATTTTGCAACGAAGTTTCGAATCTTGCCGAAACATACGATGCTGACATGGGCGAAATAATTAGAATTTGGCAAAAAACCGAATCAATAAATAACTTTAATCTAAATCCTGGCTTGGGTTGGAGCCAAAAAGAATTTGGAGATAATTTTAATTACCTTTCAGAGGCCGCGGAAAGAGCCGGAATAAAGCTTCCCGTACTAACCAGTACCATCCAATCTAATTATGATCGTAGGGTTAGACTGGTACAGAAGGCTGAGACGATTTTGAATGGATTTGCTGGAAAAAATATTGGAATTCTTGGATTAACGTATAAACCATTTATTGATGACATAACAGACTCACCCGGGATAGAGTTGGCTGAGAACTTTGTCTCGCTCGGAGCCACGGTAAGGGTGCATGACCCGGTTGGTTTGTTCAAAATGCAAATCAAACGTCCAGATCTGAACGTTCAATCCTGCTACCATGTGATCGGTACATTTGAAGATGCAGATATGGTTATATTAGTAACTGAATGGCCAGAATATAATAAGATTGATTGGTTTGAATATTCTGAGATTATGCGAAATAAAAATGTATTCGATGCTAGAAACTTTCTAGACAAGACTACACTTAATAATGTTGGTATTAAAGTTTATAGGTTCGGTTCAGTTTAATAAACTTTTTTTATCATCTTCATTAGATTCAGGAGATTGATCTGATGATTCGAGAGAATCAGTATAAATTACTAATTCATCATTTTCGTGATAATATGCGTTGTTGGCCAGTTCAGTCGAAAGATCATAAATAGTTTCGACGAAAAACTCTTCTGCCATCAAGAAATCAATTTTTTCTTGAAAAGTCGTGAGAGTTTTATCTTTCTTTAAACGTGCCAATAAATCATCAATTTTATTTTTCAACTCAAAATTTTCAGGATCTTCATTGATCTCTATGTTAAGACCGTTTTCGATAGTGTTTTTTAGAACAAAATCTGCACAATACTCTACCGCGATGTCTTGCTCTTTAGAATTTAGTTGAAAAAATAATTTCATAATCCCTCAATTATATTCGTCATTTGTAGCATGGCCCATTTATTTTACTAATGAGTATTCAGCCTCATATGTATAATAAATAAAATATGAAATCTCAAAAGCTTGAATGAATCTTAAATAAGAAGTTCGTAAGCAGTTTACCACCAAAGTGAGTGAAAAAATTTTGCAAATAAATTAATTCCCTCTTGATGTTTTTCAAACTCTGAAGGCGGAGCATCCCAACTAGCTTCTGAACCGGCAAACTCAAACGCGGCAATCATCTTATCAAGAATGATTTGCCATTCTTTATCCGTCATATCGCTAGGATATCCACGGCGAATTTCAGAAAACTTGCGTAATCTTGGCGCAATCAGTTTAGCTAGAGAATAATCAAGAGAAAATGTCTCTCCGTCATCCCAACCACGAGTAAGCCTTTGGTAAAGGAATTTAACTTCTCTTTTCAAAGATTTATGTCTCAGTTTATAATAAATACCACTGATAGGCATTTATTTTAATTTTTTTGATTCAGGAAATGTGAATTTAACGCCACAATTCAAACATACTGTCTTCTTTATAACAGAATGCTCGTCTTTATCCTTAACAACCAGTTTACCATCACAAAGTGCGCAGCTTAAAAAATTCATTTACCCTCCACATGACAAATGTAAAAACGATCATCCAACAGTTCCGTCAAAATTGGTTTGACCTGACGTTTCCAGTCAAGTCCGCCAGTCCTGGCCCCACATCCGGGTCTCGGGATGGCAATGTATTTCATTTGTAACATTCTGGCGTACTGATTCATATAGTGACAAGATTGTCTTATTAGATCAATGGTAGATTTATCTTTGAAATGATCTTTGGTAGGAAATGAAAATAACCTGCATAATGATTTGTCATTTTCTTCATATATACTAGTCTCCAGACCATTATCTGTAGTAATGATTCCTAATTGATACGGAACATTAAGGCCTGTATCGGTCAGTAAATCACCTAGAATTTTAGGAGTTTCGGGCCAGCGTTCTGCGCAAGCCTTGGCAGAACCAGCTCCCATAACGGCTTTGCCATTCCTAACGATTCCGTTGGTAGTGACGCAGATGGCGCTGAATGTTTCTGTCATGTTGAAAAGATCATCAAAAACTTCAAGCATCACCATGACTCCCCTGGGGCCAGGAAGACTCGTCACTTGTCTACTTTTTAGTTTTATGAAGATCTTTTTAAATCAGATAAAAGGCTCTGGATCGCTATCGCTGAATCCTTCGTCATCGATCGGGCGTCCTGCGGCGAGAGCAGAGAGCAACTGTTCCCAGCGTTCCGCTGGTATGGCGTCATGATCGGATAAAAACTCTGTTTTAATTTCGAATTGCTTATTCATTATTTCTCCTACTATGAAGAAAATTATTCGTAATTTTTCTATGACACCATATACATAATGATTCAAAATTATCCAAATCACAGCATCCTCCTCCCGAGGCAACAGGTATTTTGTGATTAGCGTCCCAAAGAGTTACTCTGTGATCAGGAATATTATATTTTTTTCTAGTCTGTTTTACTCGTTTGGACCAATCTTCTTTACTTTCTCCTGCTAGCGGTTTTCTTAAACCTTTACTAAGTTTATATGTATCGAGGCCGCATGATGTACAGACTCCACGGTCACGTTTAAAAAGGCACTGTCTAACGTATTGTGGACTTGATCTTAGTTTCCATTCATGAACACATTCTTTAGAGCAAAATGTTCTTTTGGGCGGAACCACCGGAACACCGCACCAACGACATAAAGATCTTCCCTGACTATCTTTTTTGATAGGAGTTTTCTTAGCGCTCTTTATTCGCCGCTTATATTTTTGGGATTTGCTTCGTTTTAGACTCACTGTAACTAAATACGAAGTAATTAGACTATCAGAACAATGATTTGAGACGTTTAAGATTAGATCTAGGAACCTTATCTGCAAATGTTTCAATTTTCTTAAGATCATCTGTTTCGATTATTCTTCGTTCCAATTTATGAACATCTGCTTCGGGGATGTTTGTTGCGTAGAGCCTCACATACATATCACTTTTATTAAGCATAACCATTTGCTGAATAGCTTCGTTTTCTTCTGGTGGAATATGCTTGGCCAGCTCATAAAGATATCTTGATTTTTTAGATTTTATTATTATTGATTTTATATCTTGAAAAGCTGGCGAATCTTTGTTTATTTTTTTAGATTTAAGTAAAAAACATGCTAATCTTGCTGATTTGTACTCGATACAGTATTTGATAAATTTATCAATATCGCCCATCGGGACTCTATTTATGTAATTAAATATTGCGGATATGTTTACGTTATGTGGTCTTTGTTTTAATAAATAATCTTCAATTATATTAAGATCAATTGTTTTATCAAACGCCGCTAAAGCAATTATATAATGATTACTATGTGTTTGTAATATTTTAGACTTTAAATCAGATGTATCGATATCTGATCTGACCATGGAACAAAAATATACCCAAAACCAGGGATCGTTCATATTAAGAATAATGTTCTTAATATACATGGCCGTTTCCACGTAATATTTATTTATGTGATTATCTATATATTGAGCGGCAGTAACCCAGAACTGATAGTTACCTACGGCTAATGGGTCCGGGAGAGTTGGAATCATAAATAGAAACTGCTGTATCTACGGTTTTATCGACTTTATATCCTATATGGATCAGCAATGCATTTAGAAAAGAAGATGGCCAATTATCATTCTTTTGATGACTAAAAATGTAATCTTTTAGATTTTGGTATTTTCCTCCAAATATTCCGAAACATGGTGAATCCCACAAACCAATCTCTGACACGCATAGCGCAAAAAGTTTACGTTCGGGCCATTCAGCAAACTCTTCTGTCTGACGTTTTTTCTCCATTAAAGAGAAAACATCATCAAATTTAGCTTCCCAGTTTTTAATAAATCCTGATAACATTGATTTCATGTTCAGAACTTCATTCGCCAGTTCTTCAGGAATGTATGGAAGAATATCGTCTTCCTGTTCTTTAAGAATCATCTCCAAACAGCCTCTTGGCGATTTTTCACAGACGTCCCGGGCATGGTTGTAAATCAAATATGCGGCATTTTTGATTTTAAGCCGGTTGAACTGGCTATCACGAACAACGACTCCCTCATGCTCGATCGGTGTTCTGGAATTAACCAGACTAACGATATCTTGCAGCGACGATAAATTGTAAGTGAGCGGCAAATGACAGAAAAATGATAATGGTTCGAAATACTGTTCTGGTTTTTCTTCTTTATACGTTATCTTATTTCTCAGTCCTAGAAAATATAATCTGCAAAAATGATACTTTACAACGATTCTGTTGAACGGACCAACAATTTCAAATATGTAAGTAAACTGTGGATCAAGTTTTGATGTTACGCTTTTAAAGTCAGTTTGTGATTTACTCAGTACGTATTCAAATAAGGATCTGAATGTAAATTGCGAAAATGATAATGAAACATTTGCTTCTGGAGTTGAGCGTGTCGATACATGCCACTCATTAATAACGTCATCAAAACTTAAAAATAATAATGTTCCATCAATTTTATCATAAATTTTAAGATCAGGGTCTTTCCAATCAAGTTTTGACTCTAAATGACCTTCATTAAAGAATCTATCAAAACCATACGCAATGATTCTGGTTGGGCCGGGACAGATATGATCGAAATAAAGTTTATTTCTTTTTTGTTCAGCTGATTCAAATAATGAGCTGCCGTTGCTCAGAATCAGCCCTCGACATTGATTTGCCAACTCATCAGTAGGCTCGGAATCAAGTTGAGAGTAATTAAGAGAAAATTTATGGCCAAACTTGCCTCCAACGGAGATTTCCACCCCGTGCTGCTTCTCAAGTTGACCAAAAGTATTCGTAAGTAAGAATTTTTGAACCAATAGCATTGTTTTAATTATATATAGCAGTCATGTTAATTATTTAATTATGGACTTTTTCCATCTGCACAGTCCTGACAAAATACAAATGGTTTTGATATTTTTATTTGACAAGAAGGGCGAATTCCAGGCGATCCGTATATTTTTTCATGTTCACGTATGGTATTTTCGGCCAGAGTAATCTCTTTGATAAGATCGCAATCATAATGACCTTCTTTACTTTTAACCGCGCCCGGAGGTTCAAATCCATTGCAAGAAGGACACGCCGGACCTCCCCAGCCGCGCGATCCACTCCACTCAAGAGCTTAACGCACGAACGCAACGATGATAATAAATCAGGTTTATTACGCATTATGATCATACAGTATTTACGTCCAAAGAGACTTTCTAATTTTCATTAGACGAATTATCATTTCGTCTCCTTTATTTTCAAAATCATCTTTCATTTTATTGAGTTGATTCCAATATTTTTCTTTTCCTGGATTTTTATTTTTTCTAGCCTCGGCCCAAAGATGAAGAAGATCTCCAATTGCGTTTTTTTCTTTTGTACGCTCAACTGTCCACCAATGATGTATAGTCCTGGCTTCTATTAAATTATTCTGCTGAATAGTTAGAGCAGTATCCGCATCAATTTCTTCTTTAGAATAAGATTCTGTTAAGTCATAAGGCTCTTCTTTTGTAATGTATTGATCAAGAAGATTAAACATTGCGTACATCATTCGTTCCGGCGTATCACTCCAACCGTAACGATATCCGTTCTTTTGCCGCAGATCCAACATATGGTATCGACGACTCGGAATTAAATGTGATACAAGAAAGTATCTGAGCTTTTCAGCCGGAATACTAAAACGCCACCAGATTTTATGTTTCAGAAAATCAGGAAGTGTTTCGTTTATGAAATAACGAAACGGATATAATTGTTTCATATGCGCATAGTAATCTTCCCAAGTTTTACCTTTAGGCTCATCACTAAATTCGGCCATTTCAAGAGCATTATGATCGCTCCAGCCTAATTCAATTACTGTAGGTAGGCCGAAATGTTTCCGCCAAAACTTCTTAAAAGAAGACTCTTCTCCGTACATGTAATCAATGCGAGACGAAATTACTTTGATTAAATTCTTCATAACTTTTCTTGCCAGTCGAATCGCTTTAACTTTTAAAACGAGATCTAAGTTGTTTTATAAGCGAATCGGCACGATCTTTTCTCGCCCTCTTTTCCAAACATGGAAGTATTTCTTCACTAGACCTGTGAACAAAGCCGCACTCAGTGCAAAATACAGGATTGTAAAAATAACTCATGGTGTTATTGGGCTATTCATTTTGCTATCCGGCAGCCACGATCCTGGCTGTAGCCACAGCCTTCTTTGACTTTCTTAGCACATTCGATAGTGTATGGCTTAACTTCGTTGTTTTTTATCTGCATGGTACAGGTGACGTATCCGTTATGATCTGTATCAAGATCCATACAGGTCAATCCCTGGACCTCGTATCCCATAGTTCTGGCCCATTCATGGGCCTCTTCTTCCGCGTATTGTTTATTATGCGGCATTTCGTCACAAGCAAATATCATTACGATCAGTATTATACAGAAAAAATTTTTATTCATTTTAGTCAGTATCGTGGGAGTTTAGCGGGGTAGTAAAAATTGAGAAAATTTCTGAAACTCATCAGGTGACCAAAATGTTCTCGAAACTATTTTCGTCTCTGAACTGGTTTGTTTTTTACATCCAGATGTAAGGTTTAGCCGTTCGGAACGGTGCCGTGATAATGCTTCACCGACTATAGATTTCAAAACACATTCCAGACACTCAGCGCCACTTTCGTTAAGTTGAATTACTTGTGGTGACTCTAGGATTTCTTGTATCGATTCTTCAAATTTTGAAACGAGTCTATTTCCGTCATCGGTCAACGCACCACGTTCATTAAAAATACCCATGAAGTTTCTTCCTCTTGAAAGAACGAGTCAGCTTCTCGTCATAAAGAGCCTGAATCACGCCTCGGCATGAAATGATTTTCGAAATCAAATCAATATTTGCTTCGACCATCAAACAATTCTGATCAGTTTCGGTTTCTTGATATTTTATATTGTTTTTATTTAAATAATGTACCAGATCATGCTTATTATCTGATAAGCATTCAATTTTCCAGAATCCACTTTTAATCATTTCTATTCTCATTATAGTTGTAATGGGTCAGAGCAACACCTACCTCCAATCTGATAATATCGAAAGGTTTCGTTATGAATCAACGTAGCTGGCCTGCACCTATTTCTAGATCCTTCAGGCCAGTCTCCACCCTTCAGTGAATTATGATAAGGTCTTCCGGATGTATTGATAGTATTTTCATCAACATTTCCCGTCATGTCGTATACTCCGAAAGGAGATACACACTCAGGATTGCTTCCTGACGGAACACGTTGATCTAACCTGCTTATTTCCTGATCTCTTATGTCTTGACTATTTGATTCAAGCACTGATTCATTCGGCGCAATCCAGGGTCGGTCAATATTGCATACGTTTTTTCTTTGATATCCATACGGATATGGAAATCTTTCCGGTCCTTCGCAGGCAAGAGTCCATTCTTGGTCTGTACAAAGACGTTTATTAATTATTTCGCATGCCAGTTTCATTTCATTGAAACTAACCATAACGAATGGGATCGAGCCTTTATTATTAGGAAATTCGTACTGGTCTATACAGAATTTAAGGTGTTTTTTTGTTTTGTCCGAAAGACATTCTGTAGGGAATTTGAATTCCAAGCATCTGACTGGACCATTAACGCCATTATTGTCAGGATCTGCCCATGCAAGACAATCAGCCTTTAAAACATGACAGTACTCTCCATCAACCAAAACCATACCGACTGGACATGGAGAAACACTAATTTCAGTATATTGAACTATCTCGGGCGAATTTGATTTCGGTATATTTGGGTTCGTAACTGTTCCGGTTTTGCAGTCTATAAGTATACCAATGCTGCCGATACTACTTAAAAATAATAATGTTCCATCAATTTTATCATAAATTTTAAGATCAGGGTCTTTCCAATCAAGTTTTGACTCTAAATGACCTTCATTAAAGAATCTATCAAAACCATCAATTCAGGGCTAATTTTTACTTCAGCGCTTGGCTCTTGATTTGGCCCGACTGGTCGTGCCAACGCCGCGGAATGGATATCGTTTAATTGTTTCTGAATTTCTGGTCCACCCATTGATGGGTCGATTTCGTGAAGAAAAACAAGGTTCAGATGACGTCGGATCTGATCTACTTGATTCACTGTTAATGATAACGGAGCTTTCTGGTCTCCTTCCGTAACGATCTCAAAATATCCTTGCAACCAAAAAGCAAAATCACGAGCCCTCATGTCTAAAATTCCTCCGCGGCCATACCATCAACAGATTTTACTTCAACATCCGACCACGTCACTTCGGAAGAAGTATCTAGAAGAGAATCCAGAATATCTTTTACGTGCATTTCGTGAACATGTTCTATAACGGCGCCGATACTGTGTCCATTATCTTCCACTTGAATCGTACCGAATAGAACCAACTTTAATTTTACAGTTCGGATCATTTAATATTCATCACGTCTAAGATGAGCGTAATCAACTTCCGTATCACGATGATCTTTTAGCTCATATCTTATAATTTCTAGCTGGTTTTTTAAATAACGAATACACTCAAAAGGGTTTTCATGTGGCTCAGGAGGGCGGATGGGTTCTCCACAATTACCGCATTCCGCGCCAAAGATCAGGTCTGGTTTTTTGGTTTTCAAATGGCCTCGGCATATTGTTGTCGTGACGTATTCTTAATACGTTCAGAGAACGTATTATTGTTCTGAAACACCATCACACCATATTCATTATCAGAAATAGTATAATAACATTTCTTAACACATGATCTTATCATCATGCTCTGACAACTTTCGCACGGTCTTGCCAAAACAAGGGAACCGTCTTTGCGAGACACCCGAGCTACATACACGATGCTATTTTTACCGGCTTTTTTTAAAACCCGGGCCTCAGCGTGAGCTAATTTGCAGGGGAAATAGCCAATTCCATTACTGGACTGAACGACTGCCTGATCTCGGCGAATCGCTACCGCTCCCAATAAGAAAGAACGTCCTTCTTCCCCCTGATTTACCGCGACATCTGCGGCCCGACGCAATAACGGCAACATACGGACGAGTATTCTAACAGAAGTAACGACTCGTCTAACGGATATTGCGCAGGGTAGTTACCCACGGCTCGTCAATTATATTAATAAAATCATCGATAATTTCTTTATTTCCGAGATCTTTTAATCGTTTAAAAACTTTTTTCTTATCAGAGTTTTTAAACTTTATCGCAAATGATAGTAGCTCACTCGGATTGTTACTATGAAGCATGGTTTTTTGGAACAAATTAACATTAATCTCTTCCATAATAGGTTGATTAATTTCTAGAAAAAGAAACGGAGTTAGCATTTCCGGAAGTCGTTTTTTTGAAACAGTCTCTATATAAACACTCAAATCTATTTTTTTATATTCGCTCAACATTAATAGTTGGAGCGTATAGTTTTTTGATGGATCTTTTTCTGCAATATACTGTTCTATAAGAATATTAGTCATATCTGAAATATCAATGTTTTCGATTGATTTTATAAATACTGACGTGATGCCAAAATTATTTTGCTTTATTATATAATTCTTAATAAGAATAAATGATTTATAATCTTTTCTTGCTATATCATCGGCATGATAGCATAAATTAGTGTAATTTCCTAATTCAAGTTCTTTTTTAATATATGCCTTTATGTTTTTCTTTGTTTGAAAGAATGGTGTTACACCATAAGGAACAGTTATATTGCTTTTTGTTATTTGTTCATAAGGTAGATTTATATTTTGAGTGGCATAATAATATGGCCCGGAGGCAATATTAATTCCATAATTAGTAGCAGTGGCGGATATAGTTTGAGGAAAAGCTGATATAGTTTGAGGAAAAGCTGATATAGTTTGAGGAACCGTAGCTATAGGCTGGGCAGTAGTAGTAGTGTTGGGTTTATAATAATAGTTATTTTTAATCGTCATACGGCTCCAAAAAAATCTAGTATTTTATATTTATTCTGTTTAGCGTCATTATATCCAAGATCAATCAGGATATTGGCAAAATCACCATCAAACAATAAATAACTAGCGAGGTCTGCCTCAATACTTCCGACATCGATCATTTTAAGAATTGTTCTATATATTTTATTATGTCGATATTTAGATGATGATAGATAATCGTTAGCAATAAGTCCTATGTTTTCAGATGGGTTGATCGAACATGTTTCGATATAACGATATTTTGTAAAAGGTGTAGATTCTGGGAACATATGTTCTCCAGATTTGATAATATCATTTATCGTCTCAAGATTGTATAGATCGTACTGAGCATTATCTAGAAAAAATGAATTAAAAATTTTACCAACCAATGTTCCGATGCTCGGGGCGTCATCATGTTGAATTAGATTGGATCGTTTATGTTCGTGCCATAAACCAACCGTAAAGACATGCGTGGCTCCGAATGCCAGGGCCGGGGCTATAGGGGTGTTCTGGCGTATCCCTCCATCTGTAAACCACTCTCCATCAATCTGTATGGATGGGAAAAGTAACGGAAGCGACGCCGAGGCCAGAACATGCTGTGAAGATAATTCAGTATTGACAAAATCAGTCCTGAAAACAGAATTTGGAAGTTGTTGGTTAGTCTCGCAAAAAACGGTAGTCCTGCCGTTACGTACACTAGTAGAAGAAATCGCAACATTATCTATAAATCTAGATTTGACATTGGATTTAAGTCCAGGCCAATCTACTTCTTCATTCAAAAGGTGCCTTAGTGGTGTCGTGTCGAGCAATCCTGAGGAACTATGCCCGCCGTATAATAAATCTTTCCATCTGTACACCTGGATCAGATCCAGATTTGCTACGGTTGTAGGTTTTAGTTGCTTCCAAATCTCAAGAAGCCTATTTAGTTGATGATCAATATTTTTGATATGAGAGGCTAGAAAACAGGCGTGGATAGCCCCGACAGAAGTCCCACAGATAATGTCAAAGTGAGGAAGAATTCCGTATTCTGAATACAGTGTCTGAAATATATATTTTAGGACTCCAGCTTCGTACGCCCCTCGCGCCGAACCTCCAGACAAAACTAGTGAATATCGTTTTGGCGGCACCGTCATTATATATCTAATATAGAAATCATTGTAAAGCTGCTAATCTTTGTATTTCAGGGTATTTCATTAATTTATCCAATATATATTTTGAATTTTTATTATTAATAAGAAACTCAAATGAGCGGCGTAGGTCCCAATGTGGATTGCCGGGAATATAAATCAACATATCATCGAAATATTCTATCTTGTTGATGAATCTGTAAAAAGAATTTTGAAATATTTTACATAAATTATAATTACGTTTAATAATGATAGAGATATTGT
>Ga0163148_10001810_pt1 | contig 27084 bp, 20 predicted proteins | sample OliLakLV19MP7P2_FD_148606 | JGI IMG/M metagenome (GOLD analysis project Ga0163148, IMG submission 148606) | Freshwater microbial mat bacterial communities from Lake Vanda, McMurdo Dry Valleys, Antarctica- Oligotrophic Lake LV.19.MP7.P2 | ecosystem: Environmental > Aquatic > Freshwater > Lake >... | reverse complement strand
GCATATTGCATATTGCTTACTGCTTATTGCTTATTGCACATTGCATCTTGCTTATTGCATCTTGCTTATCGCTTTTGCAGCTATAAACCCTGTTGTCCAGGCGCTTTGAAAGTTGAAGCCACCGGTTACGCCATCAATGTTTAATACTTCGCCGGCGAAAAATAAGTTGGGCACTATTTTACTTTGCATGGTATTGTAATCTACCTCCTCGAGTGCTACACCGCCTGCTGTTACAAACTCTTCTTTAAACGTTGTTTTGCCACTAACCGCAAATTCCTGTGCACAAATATTTTTGATAAGTTTGTTTTGCTCTTTTGCCGGAAGATCTGCCCAGCGCATGTTTTCATTGATGCCGCTTTGCTGCAACAGGTATTGCCATAAGCGCTGCGGTAAACCAAAGGCATTGCGGTTAACAATTTTTTGTGCTGCCTGATCAAATCGTACCTGTTGAAATTTATCTTTCAACGTTTGTTCGTTGAATGCAGGCAACCAGTTTACCAAAATAGAAAATTGATAATTTTTTGCTGCCAGTTCTTTTGCACCCCAGGCAGATAATTTTAAAATGCAGGGCCCACTCATCCCCCAATGTGTAATTAACAAAGGGCCCTGCTCTTGTAATTTGCTTCCTGCAATCTTTACACTGGCATGCGCTGCTACAATTCCCATCAGGCTGGTCACATTGTTGCCGGGCATGTTAAAGGTGAACAAAGAGGGTACAGGCGCCTCAATGGTATGTCCTGCTTTTTTGAGCCAGTCAAATTGCATGGATTTTGGGTATCCGCCACTTGCAATACATACAAAATTGGCTTGAATTGTATTTCCATCCTTACAATCAATTGACCACTCACCATTCAGCATTGACAACGCTGCAACGTCTCTGTTCAACAATATTTGCACTCCATATTTATTAACCTCTTTCATCAGGCAATTCACAATCGTTTCAGATGAATCAGTGATGGGGAACATCCTTCCATCAGCTTCTGTTTTAAGTTGTACGCCTCTTTCCTGAAACCATCGTATGGTATCGGTTGTAAAAAAATGATGAAATGCTTTCTTTAAAAATTGATTACCCCGGGGATACTTTTTTATCATCTCAGCCATGCTGAAACAATGATGCGTAACATTGCATCTGCCACCGCCGCTTATTCTTACTTTGCTTAAAAGTTTACTGGTTTTTTCAACAATAATTACCTCCAAAGCAGGGTTCATTTGTGCAGCATTAATTGCACAAAAAAAACCGGCTGCACCACCACCAATTACTACTAATCTTTTTTTAATCATGCGATATATAAATCAGCTCAACAAAATTAATTATTACAAAGTCCTGCTCAATAAATAGCGTACCCTGAAAGTATAACAGATAAATAAAACAGCATTATTATTTTCTTTTTTGTGTAGATTTTGAACGTATTGTTTTTTTATTTCTTACAGGGGAAGTTTTCTTATTGGGTAAAATCTTATTTTTTTTATTGATTGCTGTTGAATCTTTGCTTTGCGTTGCTTCATCTTCCTCATCATAATCTTCATAATTTCCAAAAACGCTGGCCATTTCTTTTGCATGATATACAGCCCGGTTAAATTTATTGCTTATGGCAATAATGGTAACACTATCAGCCAGCAATCTTACAAATGAGGCGTTGTTACCATGCCACCAGCCGTTGTGGTAAATCATTTTTTTTCCGGCAGGATAAATGTTCATTCGCCAGCCCATGCCATAATTTCTTATGCCTGCTTTTTCGTTACTGTAGGGAGCATATGCCTGCTCCAATGTAGCAGCTGTAAAAAACTTTCCGCTCCTGAGTGCACGGTCCCAGATTAAAAGATCTCTGGGGGTAGAATAAATATTTTTATCACCATACACCGCATCCAAAAAGTTAAAAGACATCAATCGGTTTCTCCAATCATAACTGGGAATTACTGATGCCTGTTGTGCAGTATCGAACACAAACGTATGTTGCATAGCCAATGGCACAAAAAATGTTTTTGCTAAAAAATCATGATACTTTTCGCCCGTAACATTTTCAATAAGCAGGGCCAGCAATGCATAATTGGTATTGCAATAAGTAAAATGAGTATTGGGGGATGATATATTGGTCAATTCAGCTTTGCGGTTTATCATCCAATTTAAAATGTCTTCGTTTTTAACAAATGTAGATTTATCCCAACCAAGCTGTTCCATAAAATATACATAATTGGGCAAGCCACTTCTATGGTTTAGCAGTGTTCTTACAGTAACCCCGGGATAATTAAAAGAAGGAAAATATTTACTGAATTCATCATCAATATTAAGCTTCCCATCCTGCCATAGTTTTAATACCGTCATGGCAGTAAATGTTTTAGAGACAGATGCAATGTGAAAAGGAGTTGTTTCGGTAATCGTATCTTTTCCGGGCAGATGGCCTGTACCATGGTAAGCTTCAAAAATAATGTTACCATTTTTTGCAGCAATAATACCACCATTAAATCCACCGCGGAGCAATGCAGAGTCGTACCATCTTTTACAACGTTCGTAATAATATTGTTTGGTAGCAGCTGTAAGTGGTACAGGAGCGGGCAGTAACATTGAATCGGCGGAAATAGTAAGATCAGTCTTATTTTTAGAACCGCCGTCACCGCAGGAATTAAGTAATAACAGCAACGAAGCTGTAACCAAAACAAGCCATAAACAAGGCGTGATTGAAGCGATCGATGAAATTCTTTTTTCCGGTATCATAAGTGAGTACAATGTATATGAATATATTTGCGCAAAATAAAGCGTAATTAAGATGCCTGACAAAAATAAAACGAGTTATCCCAAAGAGAAGATCAATATCCTTTTTTTAGAAAACATAAGTGATGTGGCAGTTAAATACTTTACAACCGCAGGATACAGCAATGTAAAAAAAATAGGTGGTGCATTAAGTGAAGAACAGTTGATGAAAGAAATTAAGAATGTACATCTGTTAGGTATTCGCAGTAAAACACAGATAACCGCCAAAGTACTGGCCGCAGCAGAAAAGCTGCAAGCCATCGGTTGCTTTTGTATAGGTGTAAACCAGGTAGATTTAAAAACTGCCACCAACAAAGGTATTGCAGTATTTAACGCACCATACAGCAACACAAGAAGTGTAGCAGAGCTGGTAATTGGAGCATCCATTATGTTAATAAGAAAAATAGTTGATAAGAATATTGCTGCTCACAAGGGCATTTGGCTAAAAGAAGCTAAAGGCAGTTTTGAATTGAGAGGTAAAACATTGGGAATAATTGGTTATGGCAACATTGGCAGTCAACTGAGTGTATTGGCCGAAAGCCTGGGAATGAAAGTACTATTTTACGATGCGGAAACCAAGCTGCCACTTGGAAATGCTGTTGCAAAAAAAACGCTTAAAGAATTGGTAGCGCAGGCGGATATTATTTCGTTACATGTGCCTGATTTGACTTCTACCAAAAACCTGATTAATAAAACTAACCTGAAGTTTTTTAAACAGGGAAGCATACTCATCAATTATGCAAGAGGAGAAGTGGTTGATTTAGATGCACTGGCTAAATGTATTACTGATGGACAAATAGGAGGTGCTGCTATTGATGTATTTCCGATAGAGCCAGAAAAAAATGGCGATAAATTTACATCTCCGTTACAAGGGCTGAATAATGTATTGCTAACTCCACATATTGGCGGTAGTACAGAAGAGGCTCAACAAAATATTGGTGATGATGTAAGTAATAAATTATTTAATTACCTGGAAAAAGGTGAAAGTTATGGTTCACATACCATACCTGTACTAAATCTTCCACCGCAGGAAGGAACGCATCGCATTCTGCATATTCATAACAACGTACCGGGTGTACTCAGTGAAATCAACACACAACTATCTAAACACAAAATAAATATTCTTGGACAGTACCTTAAAACCAACGATTCCATTGGATATGTAGTACTGGATGTAGATAAAAGTTTAAGTAAAAATGCAGAAGAATTACTTAAGAAAGTAAAAGCTACCATCAAAGTAAGAATGCTGTATTAATCTATAATATTCCGGGTTTCTTTTTTGGCGGTTAATTGTACATAGGCTATAATAAGTATGCCGGCTATTATCAATGAAAAAGAAATAATTTCTGCCTGGCTCAGTTGCAAGCCTAAAAAATGAACCTGGTTGTTTACCCGTATTTTTTCAATAAGGAATCTTTCAAGTCCATTTAATATAAAATAAATGCCTGTAATGGTACCTGCAGTTTTAATCTTTTTTCTTACAGACCAAAGGGAGAAAAACAATAAAAGATTAAGGACAGTTTCGTAAAATGGTGTTGGAAAAACAGGAACAGGTAAAGCCCTGTTGTGATCATCCTGCAAAGAGGCAATTACGATTCCATCATTATTTACATTTTGAGGGTAACTGTAAGCAACCATCCATGTAGGTAAAAAAGCGGGTGCCTTTAAATGTCTTGCAGGAACTTTATCAAGGCTACTACTTTTTCTATCGGTTACTACCTCAATTTGTGCAGCAGCGGGATCAAGAACAGCTCCCTGCAAAAAATAAGTTGAATATTTTGTAAGCTGTGCCTGGTATTCTACTGGTGTGGCTTCTACAGCCTTACCATCCGCACCTGTTATATAGGCGCTGTTATATACGCCCCAATCGCCGTCTCCTGCCACCTGACAGCCAATTCTGCCTACAGCATACGCCAGTAACATAGCGGGAGCAATGGCATCTACCAAATGTATTACCCGAATATTTTTTCTGATGGCATAAACTACAAGGGCAATGGCAGCAACAATCAATCCGCCATAAAATGTTAATCCGCCGGCAGAAAAAATCCGATCGATAGGATGTTCAATAAAATCATCCCAATTTTCAAAATTGTCAAATAGCTTGGCGCCAATAATGCCAAATACCAGCGAGATAATAACGATATCTCCCACCCTGTCATGTGGCCAGATTCTGACGGCTCTTTGTTCGGGTACTTTAAGCTGTTGCTTTTTTTTCTCCCACCACTTTAAACCTGCAAGCAGCAAGCCCAAGGCTAATCCTGCTGCAAGGTTACCTTCCGCAGAAAAAATATATGCCGGTGGCGTAACTGAATCCGGCTTATCAAAAAGTAAACCAACCAACTTATAACCAAAAATAAACCCGGTTAAAAAGTTGAAGAAAATATCCCAAATGGATGCAGGCTTACCAACTGTAATAAACTCTTCTCTCGGAAATAACAGGCCCTGTTTTTCCTTTCGTTTCAATTCGCTTGAAATAGCAATGGCAGAAACAATAAAACCCATTGCAACCATTAAACCGAAAGTATTTAAAAAACTAAGTGGTTTCCATTCAACACCAAACCAGTCTTTAAAAACATAATATAAATTGGGATACATAATAATTCTGAAAGATTATGAAATATAAGGGTTGCAAGTTATCTATTCTGCTTCAAAAATACTTAATAGTCTTTTGAATATAAATGTATAGCGAGTAATGGTACAAATAATAAAGATAGCAGTTGTGTTAAGTTAAATTTAAAACTAAGGTTAATCCCCCAACCTCATAAATAACAAAAGTCCTGTAACCCACAGCTACAGGACTTTTTATTCAATTTAAGATCTTAATTGCAATATTGATCAAATGCACCTATCAGGTTCTCAGCAATCATTTGTGCACTGCGACCTTCAATATTGTGTCTTTCTATAAAGTGCACCAACTGGCCATTTTTAAACAATGCAATGGAGGGAGATGAGGGAGGATAAGGCAACAAATGCTCCCTGATTTTTTTTACAGCGTCTACATCAAATCCTGCAAAACTGGTGGTTAATTGATCGGGTTTTTTTTCACTGTTTTGTACTGCCATTAAAACACCTGGCCTTGCAGTACCTGCGCTGCAGCCACATACTGAATTTATAACTACCAGGGTAGTTCCTTCACCTGTGATGGCAGATTCAACTGCTGAAGAAGTTAACATCTCGGCAAAGCCGTTTTCTGTCAACTCTTCTTTCATTGGTATTACTATTTCTGCTGGATACATATACTTTACATTTTTTTGAGCCACAAAAGTACAGACAAGCTTTCAAAGTAGTAGTAGCAAATACCAATCTGAAAAAAAATTTCACATTTCACAAGTCTTACATTTTTTAAAACCCAATAACAGTATTTTGGCAAATCAACATCATTATTCACTTTCTTTTTCGCTAACAGAAGCCATAATGGCATTTAAAATAAATGTTTAGCGCCATAATGTCGTAATTTAATTGACTACAAGTCAACTTTACAGATAATAAACGAATGGAACAGGTTTTGAACAATCCTTTCCAATATTATTAATCAATAAAAAAATTATAAAAATGACGCTCGTAAAAGTTAACAACCCAATTGCAAAAAGTTTTGATGGATTGATGAACCAGTTTTTAAATGATTTCCCATCTGCCGTAGGCAAAACCATTCGGGAAGAATTTGTAGGTTTTCCGCCTGTAAATATTGATGAAAAAGAAACCGGTTATTTGCTGCAGTTGGCAGCACCCGGGTTTGAAAAAACGGATTTTACAGTAAAGCTCGAAGGAGATTTATTAACCATCAGTGCAGCGAAAACTGTCGAAACCAAAGATGAAACAGTAAAATCAATCAGGAAAGAATTTTCCAACAAATCCTTTAAACGCAGTTTTACATTGGATGAAAAAATTGATGGTGCTAACATCGTTGCCAAATATGAAAATGGCATCCTGAATGTAGAAATACCAAAAAAAGAACTGGAAAAAACTGCAACAAAAGAAATAGCTATATTATAATAGTACCGTTTATACGGTAGGCATACAGTGGTTTTGGTTAAGATGCTACCCCGGTTTATTCGGGGTAGCTTTCTTTTTTTGCGCCATACCCCACAAGAATTATAGCTAAAAAATATCCTACAAAAGCATCTCTGGTATCTCGCCTTCAACGATTAGCTTACCTGCAGTTTTAGCTTTTATTTCGTCCACACTAACACCGGGTGCCCGCTCCAAAAGCCTGAAGCTGCCATTGACTATTTCCAGCACTGCTAATTCTGTCACTACTTTTTTTACACAGTTTACGCCTGTTAGCGGCAGGGTACAGGCAGGTAATAATTTCGATTCCCCTTTTGGATTGGTATGCATCATCGCCACCATAATATTTTTAGCACTTGCTACCAGGTCCATCGCACCACCCATGCCTTTAACCATTTTTCCCGGTATTTTCCAGTTGGCAATATCCCCCAACTCACTCACTTCCATTGCACCCAGTATGGTAAGGTCTACTTTTCCAGCCCTTATCATCCCAAAACTCATGGCACTATCAAAAAATGCAGATCCCGGGACAGTTGTAATCGTCTGCTTGCCCGCATTTATCAGGTCGGCATCTTCTGTTCCTTCTAATGGAAATGGCCCCATTCCCAACAGTCCATTTTCGCTTTGCAATACTACCTTAATGCCAGCAGGTATGTAATTAGCTACCAACGTAGGTATTCCAATACCAAGATTTACATAGTAACCATCCTTTAATTCCTGTGCCAGGCGTTGCGCAATTTGATTTTTGTCAAGCATAAAAGAAACAATGTAGAAATGAAAAAAGGTAAATTATATTGACAGCCAATTGTAATGATTGGCTAATCAATCGGCTTCCTTACGGTTCGCTGTTCAATTCGTTTTTCATAATCAATTCCCTGAAAAATCCGGTGTACATAAATTCCCGGAGTATGAATATGATCAGGATCTAAAGCGCCGGCTGGCAATAATTCCTCTACTTCAGCAATGGTAATTTTACCTGCCATGGCCATTAAAGGATTAAAGTTGCGGGCAGTTTGCCTGAATACCAGGTTACCATCTGTATCTCCCTTCCATGCCTTTACGAGCGCAAAGTCTGCATTAAATGCATATTCCAACAGGTAGGCTTTATCGTTGAATACTCTTACTTCTTTACCAATAGCCACTTCGGTTCCTACTCCGGCAGGTGTAAATATTGCAGGCATACCATAACCGGCAGCCATACAGCGGGTAGCAAGCGTTCCCTGTGGAATCAGCTCCACCTCCAATTCACCATTCAGCAATTGCCGTTCAAACTCAGCATTCTCACCTACATAGGATGCTATCATTTTTTTAACCTGTTTTTGCTGCAGCATCAGTCCAATTCCAAAATCATCCACGCCGGCATTATTAGAAATGCAGGTTAGGTTGATGGGTTTTTTTTTAACCAACGCTGCAATGCAGTTTTCCGGAATACCACAAAGGCCAAAGCCTCCTAATAATAAAGTAGCGCCATTATCAATATCGCTGATTGCTGCGGCAGCAGTAGCATAAACTTTTTTCATTTACAAATTGCAGGCATTTTTAGTGTACTATTAGTTAATACCCGGGTATTAAAAGTAACAAAATAATTAAATGGCCGGCATTATAAATTGTGAGTGAACATTTGAATGTTTTTAAATTGCGGGAAAAACTAAACAATCGGCGTGTATTAAAAATTACAAGTGTAAAATTTTGCAGAAAACAAAAAGGCAGAAAAATTGAAACTAAACTGATATTTGTTCAGTTTTGCTATATTTACCCATCAATATGTATAAAATACTGAGAATTCATAACAGGCTAATTGTAGGAGGGCCATCTCACAACGTCACATTGCTTACTGCTTATCTTTCACCTGAATTTGAAACCAAGCTCCTGGTTGGCAAAAAGGATCCGGCTGAAAAAGACGCTACTTATATTGCTCAGCAATTGGGCCTTACACCTATTGAAATTGTTGAGATGAGAAGGAGTATTCTTCCATTCAATGATATTGTAGCCTATTTTAAAATAAAAAAAATTATCCGGCAATATAAACCTGACATCGTTCATACGCATGCCTCCAAATCGGGTGCTATTGGGCGAATGGCAGCTAAATCGTGTAAGGTTCCGCTCATTGTACATACCTTTCATGGCAATGTGTTTCATTCTTATTTTAATGGCTTTCTCACTTCTCTTATTATAAGGATTGAAAGATACCTGGCTAAAAAAGCCGATGCTATTATTGCCATCAGTGATTCCCAACGGAACGAGCTGATAGATGTTTACAAAATAGCCCCCGCAGAAAAAATATTTACCATACCACTGGGCTTTAATTTAGAAAAATTTTCAGTTGACCAGGAGGCAAAAAAAGACATATTCAGAAAAAAGTACGGTTTTGAAAACACTGATATTGTAATTGGAATTATCGGCAGACTGGTACCGGTAAAAAACCATGAAATGTTTTTAGAAGTTGCTGCGCTGGTTAAAGCAAATAGAGGTAACAATATCCGGTTCGTCATTATTGGTGATGGAGAATCAAGATCGCTGATAGAAAAAAAAGCAGCAGAGCTTAACCTCAGTTATTCCTACTTTATTACCCATCCAAAAGTTAAAACAGATATAACGGTTACTTCCTGGGAAACTGAAATTGACCAGGCGCTTGCTGGTCTTGATATTATAGTACTAACCTCTCACAATGAAGGAACCCCCGTATCATTGATAGAGGCACAGGCGGCTTACAAACCGGTGGTATCAACCAATGTAGGCGGTATTGAAGATATTGTACAACACGGAGAAACCGGTTTTATTACAGAGGCAGGAGATACCGCCTCTTTTGCACAACACATTCAAACGCTGATTGAAGCCCCTGAATTACGGGAAAAAATGGGCAAAAAAGGATATGAAAATGTAATTAAACGCTACTCAAAACAACGTTTAATTACTGATATGAAACATTTGTATTTGAGTTTTCTGGAGAAGGAATAACAGCAATGGCAAGATTTTTTAAAAATAAATCCATCGGAATTATTTTAAGAGAAAGTGAAAAACTTAACTTATAGTGAACAAGAGATAAATTAATGAAAAAAATTTTATGAAACAGGCAGAAGCTTTTCATCCGATAGCTATCGGATGAAGCTTCGGTGGCAAATATGATTTTGTTATAAATCCTCTTTGGTAAAAAGGATTTATAATCACTCTTCTACATTTTATCAATGAGGAGCAAAATATCAACTCATTAATTTATCCCTTGTATAGAATAATTAAAGAACATTCAACTATGGGAGTTTTGCAGTAAATCTATCATTCGCTCATGAAATATCCTATTCATCCATTCATCTTTTAAAATCTTTACTTGCTCTTAAATAATACTTGTTCCATTTTGCAGAAAAAATAATGCAGGTAAATGGCAGGAGATTGTTATTTTTTCTTGGGTGCTCTTTCTTTTACTATCAAATCAGCATCCTGCAATTTTCTACCCAACGTGTCATCTGCTGCAACTTTCAATAAGTCTTTTTCCAACCCAACTACAAATAAAACCTGGGCATAGGTACCAATGGCAACACCCGAAGAGCCGGTTTCTACTGCCCATAAAGTTTTACGACTGATGCCTGCTCTTTCAGCAACCTGTTCGGCACTTAATTTACGCCTCAGTCGTGCCAACCTTATATTTTCGCCCAAATGCTGCAACACTTTTTGAACGGTTGGAAGTACGATTGATTTTGCCATAAGTGGTATAATATTACACGAATATGGTATTATGAGTAAAATATTACCAGTTAAAAATATGTAAAGGAGATTTGCCTATATTAGAAAACTACGTTTGGTGAGGGCACCTAACCAATGCATCAAAATTCTATTTTACAGTAACAATAATACCATTGGCACCGGCATTAAATTGTTAAACATGGTTACCTCCCCTTTTTTTAGGTAAAACCAAATAGTTATGCACCTCATCTTCTATTTGCGCAACTGTTTTTCTTTTACCTTCCTTTAGCCAGTTATCAATTTCCGATTTTAAAAACCTAAGTTTCTTTTGTCCTTTGTGATAAGGCAATACTCCTGATTGCACCCAGCCATAAATGGTAGCTTTTTTGGGTTTGTCTGGTAAATAGTAACAAAGCTCATTAAGATCCATCCATGGGTCTCTATTTGGTTGTGGGAGATAGTTATTATCAATCAAACAAATTATTGATATTGAATTGTTAGCAAGTTTCTTTGAGTGAGATAAGGAATGCTGATATTTAAAATCTCCGAATTATGTATTCTGAAAATTGACTTTATTTCGTTATTCATTTTTAGCCTATTTTCAAAATTTGCAAACAATTTGCAAACAAAGACTAATTAATGATTCGCATAATTTTATTTGCAAACATTTTCCGAAAAAGTGAAAGAACTTTTGAATTATAAACTTAGTAGTTGTCTTAGTTTTTTATACCTAATACAAAAATTAAAAAAGCCTCGATGTTTTTTTCAGTCAGGCTTGTAGTTATCATAACACTTATGCAATTCCCTTTCGCATCTTTTGAAATCTCTTACCAAATTTTATCTGTCCCATTTTACTGTTTTTAATGTATTCTTTAACTTCTGTTTTATCAAAATATACCCTACCCCTTTGTATATGGGATGGCAATCCACTGTTGACACCAATCATTTAATGTGACAAGTGATACGCTGAGAAACTTTACAATTTCTGTACGATTAAGCAAATCTTCCTCTTTTTGATCATTTTCTTTCCCCCTTATTGGCGAGCCCTGAAAGAATTCCTTGGCAGCTTCTTAAATCCACTTCTTGAAATCATGCTCGTTTGGAATAAATAATGTTTCCAAAAGACATTTTTAAACTATGTAAAATCAACTTAGATTAACTTTTTTACCCTTACCATTTTTGACACCATTTAAACGCATTTTTTTTACCAAACTCCCATTACTTGCTGAAGCTCTTTCGTTACTTCCGTTTTCTTCACCATTTGACTCGTCATTTTGCTTCCGCTTTGCCAGCACCTGCTTTTCCAACCATTTGTTTTGCAAAAACCGGTATGCCTCATCAACAGAAATACCAGTCTATCCTTCAAAAAAATAAAGGCGTTGAATGATTCCTGAATGATTTTTTAAAGTACTGAAATAACCACCAATTCCTGGTAAGAAATACTAGTCCGGAATTTAAGATTTAGACCCGTTGCCAACAACCTTCCTTCGTCAATCGCTTCAAATAATTTTAGTTCTTTTGTAACCAAAATTACTATCCGGATTGTCTTTTAGAATTAATATTTTTTTTAGAATTTCAAACCTTCGATTCATTGAAATATGCTCCACAACTTCTTATAATTAACCCCATTATTATAAAAAGTATATTTAAGGTTGTTATTTTCTTTTGTCTTGATTATTTTGAAATCAAAAATATTTTGGAGCCGTAGGGTAATATTTCCAATTAGCTTTTGTTGCGCCTGTCCCGATTTTTATTGGGAGCTGTTCGATGCATTCCGACAGCTATCGGAACCGGCACAAAGCCAACGCCGGGCGGGCTTCTTTTTTTTTGTTACATCCGGAGCGAAGCCGAAGGATTGCATCAAGGCAAAAAAGTAAATAGACTCTAACTCAATACCAACAAGCTTTTACAAAGCTATTGCCTAATTCTATGAATTTTATTATAAAACCATCCCCTCCTTAAGGGACAGGGTAATTCAGATGCAAATCACAAATCAAACATCTGCCGCAACTGCTTTTGGCACCGCCTGTTTATATTCCCATACAGTAATTACGATGGTACTAAGCAACACCAACAATCCCCCAACAATAGCAGTGGTACTTAGCCTTTCATGCAGCACAATGGCAGCAATGGGTATCCCAAAAAATGTAATAAGAAAATTGGATAATGCTACCTGTATGGCTTCTAAATTTTTCAATGCAGTGAAAAATAAAATCATCGATAAAAAATTATGAAATACCGTTAGTAACGCAAGTCCAATCCAGGTATTGGTAGTAAACGAGGAAATGCTTTTTAATACATTGCCTTCGTAATGCCAAACTAATGGAAACAGCATTGCTACCATAAAAATGTAGGTGTAAAAAAGCATTTCCATTTCTGTATAATCTGCTGCAATTTTTTTGCAAATGGTATTGTAAAACCCACTACCTAAAATGCCTGAAAAAATCAGCAGGTTTCCTATAATGTACTGTGTACTAAAATCCATACTTACTATATCTTTGGATGAACACAAAACCACTCCAACAATAGCAATGGCAAAACTTACCCAGCGCAGGTTGTTCATTTTTTCTTTTAAGAATACCACCGCTAATAATGCAGACACTACCGGCAACGTAAGGCTAATGATAGAACCATTACTGGCGGTGGATTGCTGCGTACCAATGGTCATTAAAACCTGTGCAGGAAACTGTCCCAGCAAGGCCAGCATAAAGAACACTTTTAAGTCGCTTAACTTTCTGTTGTTGTTTTTCCGGATGTCTTTATATACAAAGGGCAGCATAAAAACAGTAGCCAGCAGCATCGGTATAAACACGGTACTAAAAGCCCCCACCTGCTCTTGTACCAATTTAATGCAGGTAAACTGTAAGGACCACATCAGGTTGCAGGCAAACAAGGCACCCCAGGATAATAAGGATTTTTTCATGCAGTTTTTATAGTCTTCTTTTTTATTAAAACGGTTAAGTCGGTGTTCGGGCAATTCAAAATATTCATCAGTTAAACCCTGACGGCGTCTAACAGCCTTCCGATATTTCGGAACAGGCTGTCGGCGGTTATATTATTTTTGAAAGTGTCTGCTACAACCGCCGTCAGGGTTTGCAACCGCTGACGGGGTTGCTATATTAATTTACTCCACCAGCGTTTAAATACTTTTTTTTAAAAGTGCATAATAAAAGTTCAATAATGGTATTCAGTAAAAGTGAGTGACACAACGATGATGACCAGAGCTTTGTATTAGCCGGTACAAAAATTCTTTACTCAATACAAACTTTAATAACGTCATTATTTTTTGCTGCCGAAATTAACCACTACCTCAGCACCCTTGCTGTGATTGATTCGGCACACACCGCCAACTGCCAATGGTTGCCAAACCCACCCTTCCTTATCCGTACTTTTTATTTCTTTTATTGCAATGCCATTTACTAAAATAGTTACTGGCTTTGCTGTAAGCCGCAATACTTCCCTGGCACTTGCATCATAAGTTTTATAAGAAATATTTTTTGCGCTGTATTTTATTTTTTGCATTGCCGAAGTAGATTTTAATAAATGGTTTTCGCCTGCAGGCGCCCATTCCGGCACCGCCGCAATGCCTTCCATAAAGTGGCGGATATAATCGGTATAGCCATCGCTAAACCAAATCTCATCGCCCCAGTTGTGTCCTGTTTGCACCACACCATCTGGTTGCGCCATATAACTGGCATGGTTAAAATACCGGTAGGCTTCTTCTTTAAACCAGTTGTCACCACTGCGTTCGAACCACATTGCACAGATAGAGGCATAGCGGGAAGTATGACTACCCATAGGCAAATAACAACCTGTTTGTTCATTGATGGCATTCATCCCTTTTTCGCCAAACGTATTTTTTACCCACCAGATTAATGCAGGCACGGTAGTGTTAATTTCTGTATCATTGGCAGGATTTTTAATGAGGTAACGGGCAAATTCCATCGGAGAATTGTTTACCCTGTTAAGGTTGATGGGGTCAAACCGGATGTCTTCAAAATAACCTTTCCAGATAGACGTTTTGATGGGACCATCAGAACCGTACAACCACGCCCAAACTATATTGCTGGCATTGGTATAAGCAGCTAGTTTTTCACTGCTCAGTTTTATCCTGTCTTTTATCCTAACCAGGCCCTCTAACAAGCGCAGGTTCTCCACTACATGTGATGTATATTCCTCCAACACTTCCCCTTTTTCTGCCTTTACCCTAAAAGGCCATGGCGAAGTGAGTACCAGACTTTTCCACTCTAACCCGCCTGCACCATGGGCACCTTTGCGTACATGCTTTGCCAGTGCATCAGCACAATCAATGGCAGCCTGCAGGTATTTTTGTTCTTCTGTAATTTCATAAAATTTTAAATAATGTATCCCCATCTCCCCTATTTTGTCACATTCTAAAACGTAGGACCCATCCCCTCTTCCTTTATTTTCATCTGTTACGGCGGTATCAAACCTGGAGGCTCCATCGTAAATGATTTCACCGGCCTCGGAGCTTGCATAAGGTACACTTCCCCAATCCCAATTGGCAGGCGTTGTACCATATTTAATTTGATGATCCAGCACATTACGGGCAATATCAATCATTGATTCATCGCCGGAATAGTTACGCCAGTCTATGGCTAAACTCTGCACCAATCCGCCATTAACCACAATCGGATTGTGTGGCCAGGAAGAGCCCACAAAGCCTCCTTTGCCATCCCGGTACATGGAACAATGCGTAATATATAAAGGCAAATTAATTGAAGAACTCAGGGGACAATTTTTTAAAAAATCAACAGCTAATTGTACGGCTTTTACGTAAGCTGCACCAGGTATTGTTGGCTTGTAGCGGGCAAGCAGTTTTCCACTTTTATCAAGGTTTACTTTTGCGCCGCACATGGAATCTACTTTATACTGGTTATAGCTGTGTAAAAAACAAAACAGGTAAATAAAAGATAATACGATTTTTTTCATATTGTTAAATAGTTGAATTCTTTGTCATTGAAGAAAGTAATATCCACACAGATGAAAGTTTTAGTAAACAATATTATGTAATTTATGTAAACAAATAAAATTGTTGTTACAAAAATGAGTAGTTTTATTTTTTTAAATATCAGTTGAGAAGTTATGGGAATAAATAAGCGATTTTTAAATAAGCATGTAATAATTACAGGCGGTGCACGGGGCATAGGCCTGGAAATAGCCCGGCAATTTATTGCGGAAGGAGCAATTATATCACTGCTTGACTATAATGAAGAAAATTTAGCCAAAGCAAACATGCAGCTCTGTGTTGATGATGCACAAGTATACAGCTATTTTGCAGACATCTCCAATAAGCATTTGGTTAGCGAAATCATTGCCAAAGCCGACTCGATAAAGCCGATAGACATTTTGATTAACAATGCCGGCATTGCGGCTGAAACCCCTTTCCTGAACATTGAAGAAGAAGAATGGAACAACATCATCAATATTAATCTTACAGGAATGTTCTTTGTTTCGCAATGTGTTTGTAAATTGATGGCAAAACGAGGCAAGGGTGTAGTGGTGAACATGGCAAGTAAGAATGGCCTGGATGGGGAATTTGGATACGCTCATTACAATGCATCTAAGGGTGGTGTAATCATGCTCACTAAAACAATGGCAGTAGAACTGGCCCACGTAGGCATCCGGGTAAATGCTGTTTGCCCCGGATACATTCAAACACCTATGAGCATGGAGATAGATCCACCAGCATTCACGGAAAACTTTGTTCAGCAATATATTCCATTAAACAGACCTGGAAAAGTGGAAGAGATTGCACCAATATTTTTATTTTTAGCAAGCGATGAAAGCAGTTTTATTACCGGACAAACCATTATTGCAGATGGCGGGCAACTAGCTGGCCAAAAGCCCGGGGCAGATTTGCTGGCGAAAATAAAGTTGTAGCAACAAGATAACCTTTGCTGGTATTATAAACTCAATACCACAGAAACCCCTCTTTCAAAATGAGCTAAAAGCGTTTGCTCTGCTAATTTTAAATTTTTATTTTTTAGCGCTTTTACAATTTGACGATGCTCTTTATCTGTTTGTTCGTAATCGTTATTTCCACTAAGTGCCTTGCCTAATTTTTCATGAAAAAGCGGTATATGGCTGGAGCAATATAGCTGAAAAAGCTTATCATTTTGAGATGCCTTTATCAATGTTTCATGAAACTTTATGTCAGCTTCGCATGCACCATTATAATAACCCTGCTTTACCATTAATGAAAAATCATCGCAAATTTTTTCCAACTGCTCTATTTCCAAAGGGGTGATTTTTGAATGAGCCAATTTTAATGCTCCAACTTCCAGAATTTCCCTCAATTCCCTTATTAATTTTACATCTTCTGTAGTAATTGGCTTTACAAAAAAACCACCTTTTTCTCCAACACTAACCAACCCCTCTCCTAACAGCCTGGTTAAAGCTTCCCTTATAGACATACGGCTAACCTCAATTTTTCCTGCCCATTCATCTTCTTTCAGCCTTGTATTAGGTAATAATTGCTGAGAAAGAATTTTTTTTCTTAATTCAGTGTATGCTTTAAGCGCAAGTGAATCTACTTTCATATTTATCTTTGTAAGCAAATTGGTATTGAAAATGTAAACATTATATTTGTATTAATAAAGCTAAAATAATACAAAAAGATGGTTACTACACAAACTTTACCCAACCAAAAGCAATATAATGAAGAGGCCGCCCGCTACATAGCCGGCGGTGTGGTATCCCTGAACAGAAAAGTGAATCCACCCATTGTATTTGACAGGGCCAAAGGCAGCAAGCTGTATGATACAAATGGCAAAGAATATATTGACTACCATGCCGCATTTGCACCTTACTTATTAGGCCACAATTTTAACCCCGTAAATGATGCGGTAATTGATATCATTAAACAAGACCGTTCGCTTTATGGCAGTGGTACCAATGTACTGGAAATAACCCTGGCAAAAATGCTGTGCGAAATTATCCCCTCAATGGAACTGCTGCAGATAACCAATACCGGTAGCGAAGCTACTGCACACGCCATCCGGCTTAGCCGTGCTTATACCGGCAGGGAAGATATTATTTTAGCAATTGGCGGCTACAATGGCTGGCACAATGAAGTGTCAAGAGCCGTGATGCCATCTTTAGAAAGTTTGGGCAAAAGAGTAAGCCCGGGCGAATATCCTTTTGTTCCACTATCTGCCGGAATACCCGACAATACTAAAAGAAGGGTACACCTTGTAAACTTCAACGACCTCGAATCCGTGGCATATGTAATGAAACGCTATCCGGTTGCCTGTGTATTGGCAGAACCTGTTTTGCAAAATGTGGGCGTAGTGTTACCCAAGCCCGGCTATTTGCAGGGGCTGATACAATTGTGCGAAGACAATGGTTCTGTCTGCATTTTTGATGAAGTAAAAACAGGCTTCCGTTCCGCACTGGGCGGCTATCAGTCTGTTGCCGGCGTTACACCACATTTATCCGTATTTGGCAAAGCTATTGCCAACGGCTACCCACTGGGAATTATTGGTGGTAAAAAAGAAATTTTAGATTTATTTCATACTGCCGATGCAGAAAAAAGAGTATTGATAGCCGGTACTTACAATGCACATCCCATTAATACCGCAGCAGCCATTGCCACTTTAAAAATATTGAAAGACCCCTCTGTTTATGAACAAATAAATTATGTTAGTAACCGCCTCTATACTGGCTTACAGCAAATTATACATGAAAAAGGTATTCCGGCAGTAATCAGTAAAAACGCCTCCGCTTACTGCATTTACTTTGCAGAAAACGCACCACAGGATTTACATGATATTTTAGAAACGGTTGATTTTAAAACAGATATTGCTTTTAGAAAAGCATCTATTGAAAAAGGAATCTATCATATTCCTATTGCCTGCAAACAAAGCTCTGTAAGCTATGCTCATACCGAAGAGGATATTGATAGAACTTTGGAAGTAACAAGGGAAGTATTTACTTTACTATAAAATTGCCTACTGAAATAAATCAGTATGGTACAGTATAGTTGGGCTGATAAAATAAGTCATATTGCAGCCTGTAATATATTTTACAAAGTGTTTTGCGCTCACGGTATAAACAAAAACGATTTGCCATTGATTATGAAAAAAATACTCCTACTGGTATTGATACAGCTAACTGCCTTATTGTGTACCGCACAAATGTTGGTGCAGCAGCTTCGTACAGAAAATATGATAAATCCTTTTGGCATAGATGCAGCTCAGCCAAGATTTAGCTGGCAGTCGGCAAGCGATAAAAGAAATGCTTTGCAAACTGCTTACGAAATAATTGTAACCGCACCGGCAATAAGCCAATCGGCCATTTGGAAATCCGGAAAAATAAACAGCGACTCTTCTGTAATGATCAGCTACAAAGGTCAGCCGCTGCAAAGCAACACTACCTATTACTGGCAGGTAAGGGTTTGGGATAATGATAAAAAACCAGCTGCCTTTAGTGAAAAAGCAATATTTAAAACAGCATTATTGCATACTACAGATTGGAAGGCAAACTGGATAGAACCTGGCTTCGAAGAAGATACCATCCTGCGCCCGAGTCCTTTGTTAAGAAAAGAATTTACCGTCTCCAAAAAAATAAAATCAGCCACTGCATATATTACTGCCCATGGCATGTACGAAGCACAAATTAACGGCAAAAGAATTGGCGATGCTTACCTTACACCAGGCTGGACAACTTACCCCAAAAGGTTGCAATATCAAACCTATAACGTAACCGATTTATTAACCAATGGCAACAATGCTATTGCTGTAACCCTTGGCAGTGGCTGGTATCGTGGTACGTTAGGCTTTGTTCAAAATGCAAATTTTTATGGAAAAGATATTGCACTGCTGCTGCAGGTAAACATTACTTACACCGACGGAACCACTTCTATAATTGCTACAGATGATAGCTGGAAATCAAATACCGGAGCCATCCAATATTCAGAGATATACAATGGCGAAACCATAGATGCAAGGCTGGAGAAAAAAGGTTGGGCATTGCCCAACTACAACGACATTAACTGGAGCTCAGTAAAGGTAAGCAACCATACAAAAAATAATTTAATAGCCACCCGAAATGAGCCGGTAAAAAAACAAGAAAAATTTAAGCCGGTAAAAATCGTTACTACGCCCGCTGGCGAAAAGGTAATAGACTTTGGGCAAAACCTGGTTGGCTGGGTAGTTGTAAAAGTAAAGGGCAATAAAGGCGATACCATTACACTATCTCATGCAGAAGTGCTGGACAAAGCGGGAAACTTTTATACCGAAAACCTTCGGGCAGCAAAGGCACAAAATAAATATATACTTGCCGGTGATACACAAGAAATTTTTGAACCACATTTTACCTGGCAGGGCTTTAGATATATAAAAGTAGAGGGCTTTGCCGGTGCATTAAACCCAGCCGATTTTGAGGCCGTAGCACTATATTCCGACATGGAAAAAACCGGCTCCTTTACTACGGATAACGTTTTGATAAACCAACTGCAGCATAATATAGAATGGGGACAGCGTGGCAATTTTCTAGATATCCCAACTGATTGTCCGCAGCGGGATGAACGCCTGGGCTGGACGGGAGATGCGCAGGCATTTAGTCGTACGGCAACATTTAATATGAACGTAAATAACTTTTTTGCCAAATGGCTGCAAGATGTAGAAGCCGAACAAATTGATGGCGTAGTACCGCATGTGGTACCTAATGTGCTGGGTGCAGGCGGCAACAGTGCAGGCTGGAGCGATGCGGCAACCATTGTCCCCTGGAATATTTACCTCGCTTTTGGCGATAAACAATTATTGCAACGCCAGTATAACAGTATGAAGGCATACATTGAAAGCATCAGTAAAGTAACGCAACAAAATTTATGGGCTACCGGTTGGCATTTTGGCGATTGGTTATTTTACAAACCAAACGACGACCTTGATGGTTCTGCCGCCGTAACAGATAAGTTTTTAATTGCCCAATGTTTTTATGCCCACTCCACACAGTTGGTAATAAATGCAGCTACCGTACTGGGCAATGTGGCTGATGTAAAAAAATACAGCGACTTGCTTGCCACTATAAAAAATGCTTTTAGTAAAGAATATGTAACTGCTAACGGGCGGCTGGTGTCTGGCACACAAACAGCGTATGTATTGGCATTAAATTTTGATATGCTGCCCCAGGCACAAAGAATGCAGGCATCACAGCGGCTGGCAGATAATGTAGCAAAATATGGCAACCACCTTACCACTGGATTTTTAGGTACCCCCTACATATGCCAGGTGCTTACCCGCTTTGGCTTTATAGATGTGGCCTATAAATTATTGCTGCAAGAAACCTACCCCTCCTGGCTATACCCTGTAAAAATGGGGGCCACTACTATTTGGGAAAGATGGGATGGGCAAAAGCCTGACAGCACATTTCAAAGTACGGGCATGAACTCTTTTAACCATTATGCTTACGGCGCCATTGGCGATTGGCTGTACAGAGAAGTAGCAGGCTTAGATACCTACGATGATGGTGTGGGCTACAAGCATATAAAAGTTAAGCCGCATATCGGTGGTAATTTTACCAATGTAACTGCAACTTTAAAAACATATTATGGCAATACTTCTGCCGGGTGGAAAATAGAAAAAAATAGTATAACCATTGCCGTAACGGTGCCACCCAATACGTATGCTACAATTTTTTTACCAGCGGCAAACGAAAGCGATATAAAAGAAAATGGCATAGCACTTTCTGCAATGAAAGACATAAAAATAATGGACAGGCAAGGCGAATATGTGGTAGTACAAACTGGTGCCGGTAATTACAATTTTACCATTGCCAAAGCAGCATCCGAAGAAAATAACAGTAAACTTACAGACTATATTGGCACATACAATACCAGCGGCGGCATGGTAAAAAGCATTGAAATAAAATTAAAGGATAATAAACTTAACGCTAACCTGTTTGGCAACAATGGAGGTCTCGATGCGGTAAAAAATGAGAAAGATACTTTTACAAGTGCAGATGGCAGCAAGGTGATATTTACAAGAAATAAAACCGGAAAAGTTTTTAGCATAAAATTACAGTCGCTGGGTATTAGCTACGAAGGAGTTAAACAATAAAATCGTAAAAACTTTTTAAAAATTTAAGATATGCTGATTGATAAAAATAAAATAGAAGCACACAATAATGCCTTGCTAAAAAATCATGAAAAAAAAATTAATTTCCTACAGGATTCGGTTGAAGGCAGTGATGCAATTATAGAAAAACTACAAGCCTTTCAAATTGCCATACCCAGTTGGGCATTGGGTACCGGTGGCACCAGATTTGGCAGATTTAGTGGTGGGGGCGAGCCTTTAAATTTAGAGCAGAAAATAGAAGACATTGGTTTACTACACCAACTCAACCAATCTAGCAGCGCTATCTCTTTGCACATTCCGTGGGATATTCCGGAAGATGTTGCAACAATAAAGTCGCTGGCAGCTAGTTATGGGTTGCAATTTGACGCAGTAAATTCCAATACTTTTCAAGATCAGAAAAACCAGCCGTTGACTTACAAATTCGGCTCACTACAGCATGTTAATAAAGCAGTACGTAAACAAGCCATTGCACATAATATTGATGTTATTCAACACGGCATAAATTTAGGATCGAAATCATTAACCGTGTGGCTGGCAGATGGATCCAGTTTTCCCGGGCAACTAAATTTCAGAACGGCCTTTAATAACACGTTAGAAAGTTTGCAGGAAATTTATGCAGCCCTGCCTGATGATTGGAAGATGTTTGTTGAGTACAAAGCTTATGAACCCAACTTTTATTCTATGACGGTTGGCGATTGGGGCCAATCTTTATTGTATGCAACCAAGCTGGGGCAAAAAGCATACACGCTGGTAGATCTAGGGCATCATTTACCCAATGCCAATATAGAGCAGATTGTTGCATTGCTGATAAACGAAGGCAAACTGGGTGGCTTTCACTTTAATGACAGTAAATATGGTGATGACGACCTTACCGTTGGCAGCATTAATCCCTACCAATTATTCCTGATATTTAATGAATTGATAGAAGGGATGGATGCCAAAAATATGAACCATGCCACCGGACTTGCCTGGATGATAGATGCCAGTCATAACATTAAAGATCCGTTGGAAGATTTATTGCAATCTATTGAAGCCATACAAATAGCCTACGCACAGGCGCTGTTGGTAAATACAAAAGCATTGCAAATTGCACAGCAAAATAATGATGTGGTAACTGCACAGGAAATTTTACAAACAGCATTTAGAACAGATGTAAGACCATTGGTGGCAGAGGCCAGATTACAGGCTGGCGGTGCATTAGCGCCCATAACCTTATTTAGACAGCAAAAGATAAGAGAAAAGCTTATTAGGGCAAGAGGTGAAAAAAATATTGCAACCGGCCTGTAATACAACAGCATCTAAAAACAAATAATTGCCATTTATTAAATAAACGTTGCTTTGAATAAAATACCTGTAATAGCCATATTTGATGTTGGAAAAACTAACAAGAAGTTATACCTGTTTGATGAAGAATATAATATTGTTTTTGAGAAAACAGCCCGATTTATAGAAACTATTGATGAAGATGGAGATGTATGTGAGAATATCGAAAGCCTGCGGTTGAGTATTTACGACTCGTTGAAAGAAGTGATCCTGCATACCGAATTTGACATTAAAGCCGTAAATTTTTCAGCATATGGAGCTAGTTTTGTTTTTGTAGACAACAATGGGAATCCACTTACACCCTTGTACAATTACTTAAAAAAATATCCTGCAAATCTCCAAAACGAATTTTATGAAAAATACGGTGGCGAAACAGTGTTTGCTCATCAAACAGCATCGCCTGTTTTAGGCAGCTTAAATTCCGGCATGCAATTGTACCGGATTAAAAAAGAAAACCCGGCAGTTTTTGAAAAAATTAAATATGCCCTGCATTTACCCCAATACCTCAGCTACATCTTAACAGGAAAAATGACCAGCGATATTACAAGTATTGGTTGCCATACCAACCTTTGGAACTTTCCTGAAAACAGTTATCATCAATGGTTAAAAGCGGAAGAAATGGAAGACAAGCTGGCACCCATTGTAGCAGGTGATCAAGCTTATGCTGCCACATTTTTTAACCAACAATTTAAAGCAGGTATTGGATTACACGATAGTTCTGCCGCATTAATACCTTACCTGATAAACTTTAAAGTTCCGTTTGTATTAATATCTACCGGCACCTGGTGCATCAGTTTAAATCCATTCAACAAAACACCGCTTACAACAAGCGAACTGGCAAACGACTGCCTGTGTTATTTAAGTTTTAAAGGCAATCCGGTAAAGGCTTCCAGGCTTTTTGCAGGCAATGAACATGAAGAACAAGTAAAGAGAATTGCTGCTTTTTTCAATCATAACAGTTCGCAGTATAAAAACATAGATTTTAATTACGCTATCATTAAAAAATTAGAAAAGAATCTTTCTACTGAATATGATTACAGTAATTTAAAAGAATCTGTTTTTGCAAAAAGAAATCTTAGTGATTTTTCTACCGATATAGAAGCTTACCATCAGTTGATAATGGATATTGTACAGCAACAATTTATTTCAACCACTTTAATTCTGGAAGGCACTAGTACCAAAAGAATATTTGTAGATGGCGGGTTTAGCAAAAATAATATTTACATGAATTTATTAGCCATACACTTTAAAGGAATAGAAATATTTGCTGCATCTATGGCACAAGCATCTTCTGTAGGTGCCGCTTTGGCCATTCACTCAAGCTGGAACAGGTTACCTGTGCCAAATGACATCATTGAATTAAAATACTTTGCTACTGATCTTTCAACTTTTTAATAAACCCACTACATTATAAAATGAATAAAGTAATTAAGTTTGGAAGTAGAACGACTCAAATATTTACAGACAACGGCAGCAGCGATTAACCAAACCAATTTCTAAAAAGCCACTCAATTGCGTAGGCTGCTTTTGAAGTAAATGGCAAATGTTTTTTGCAGCGCAGCACAGTATACAGCTAAAAATAATAAAGTTGATGTTGCCCATTGCAGTATTGTAACGATGATGATTCCCTGTGGCAATAGTAGTTTAACAATTGTTGTAGCTCAAAAAACCCATTATTATCAAACAAAAAAATTATTACTTATTGCAGCACCTGTTTTATTCTTTTGAATCCTGCTGATACAATCAACAATGATATAACTTACCGTAATAACTTTAAAAATATTTAGTGGCTGCGTAAAAGTAAATTCCAAATTTATACTTTTCACTTTCATTGATTGAGAAAATACACTTTAATTGAAATTAAAAATATGGATACAAATAAATTAAGAAGCACCAATTGGTTTGGCCGCACCGGCAAAGATGGTTTTATTTACCGTGCCTGGATGAAAAACCAGGGTACGCCGTCACATGAATTTGACGGAAGGCCGGTGATTGGCATTTGTAATACCTGGAGTGAACTTACCCCTTGTAACGGGCACTTCCGGGAACTGGCACAAAGCGTAAAAAATGGCATTTATGAGGCGGGTGGATTTCCCGTGGAGTTTCCGGTAATGTCGTTGGGAGAAACTTTATTAAAACCAACCGCCATGTTGTTTCGCAACCTGGCCAGTATGGATGTAGAAGAAAGTATCCGTGGTAACCCGATGGATGGCGTTGTGCTATTATGTGGCTGCGATAAAACAACGCCCTCACTGGTAATGGGTGCAGCAAGCGTAAATATTCCCACCATCGTTGTAAGCGGCGGACCCATGCTTACCGGTAAATACAAGGGCAATAATATTGGTACATCAGATGTGTGGCGATTGAATGATGCACATAGAGCCGGTGCGGTTTCTCAGGAAGAAATGCAGGCCATGGAATCGGGTATGTGCCGCAGTGCAGGCCATTGTGCAGTAATGGGTACAGCCTCTACCATGGCGTGTATGGTAGAATCGCTGGGGCTTAGTTTACCCGGTAATGCAGCCATACCGGCGGTTGATGCCAACAGGAAAGTACTGGCACATTTATCCGGTATGCGGATAGTGGAAATGGTGAAGGAGAATTTGAGAATGTCGGATGTGCTTACAAGAGCCGCCTTTGAGAATGCCATCATTGCCAATACCGCCATTGGAGGCTCCACCAATTTTGTAATTCATTTATTGGCCATCGCCGGAAGAATAGGTGTGGATCTTACGTTGGATGAATTTAATAATATCGCCAACAATGTTCCTTTACTTGCCAATGTGCAACCATCCGGCAAACATTTTATGGAAGATTTATACTATGCAGGTGGCCTGCCTGCCATCCTAAAAGAACTGCATCAATTTTTACACAATGACTGCATCACGGTAAATGGCAATACCATCCAACAAAATTATGAGCAGGCAGCATGTTACAACACAGATGTAATCGGAACGGTTGAAAACCCATTTAACCCGGTATCGGGCATAGTTGTTTTAAAAGGTAATTTGTGTGAAAATGGCGCTGTAATAAAACCTTCTGCGGCCAGTGCACATTTGATGCAGCATACCGGAAAAGCAATTGTATTTGAAGATATAGACGATTATAAAATTAAGATAGATGACCCGCTTTTAGACATCGATGAAAACAGTGTGTTGGTATTAAAAAACGTTGGCCCAAAAGGATATCCCGGCATGCCCGAAGTAGGCAATATGGCGCTGCCAAAAAAATTACTGGATAAAGGTATAACCGACCTGGTAAGAATTTCGGATGGCAGAATGAGTGGCACCGGCTTTGGAACCGTAGTACTCCATGTATCGCCGGAAGCAGCCATTGGAGGTACACTGGCCGTAGTGCAGGATGGAGATACCATTACGCTAAATGTTACCAATAAAACATTGCACCTACATTTATCCGATGAGGAAATAAATGAGCGAAAGGAACAATTGCCCGCAATGAATATACTGCAGCCGAGAGGCTATGTAAACCTTTACCAGCAACATGTGCAACAGGCACATCTAGGTGCAGATTTCGACTTTTTAAGAGGATGTTCAGGCAGCGAGGTAAGTAAGGATTCTCATTAATGCAATAAAAAAATTAGCCGATGACTAATAAAATTTTCACCAATGAAGTTGCCATTGTTACCGGAGCTGGTCAGGGTATTGGGTTTGAGATAGCCCGGCAGCTTGCCTTGCAGGGCGCCTCCGTAATTTTAAATGATGCAGACGAAGCATTGGCCAACCTTGCTGCCGAAAAAATAGTAAAAGAAAATGGCACCTGCATTCCCCTGCAGGGCGATGCAAAAGACGTAGCGTTTATTTATGAGATGGTAGAAAAGGCGGTACAGCATTTCGGGTGCCTCACACTCGCAGTAGCCAATGCCGGACTTTCTTTGTATGGCAATTTTTTCGATTACACAAAAGCTTCCTTTAACAGTGTAACTGAATTAAATCTTGGAGGTGGTTTTTTTTTAACACAAGCTGCTGCCAAACAAATGAGGCAGCAAAAAAAAGGAGGCAGCATTTTATTGATGAGCAGTGTAGTTGCCCACCAGGCACATAAAGACCTGGCAGCTTACGCCATGACCAAAGCGGGGTTGGAAATGCTGGCCAAAAACCTGGTGGTAGAACTATCCCAGTACCAAATTACCATCAATACCATTGCTCCAGGTGCAACACTTACGGAACGCACCCTTTCTTTTGATGATTATATAAACGGATGGTCGGC
>Ga0163148_10001806_pt1 | contig 27124 bp, 14 predicted proteins | sample OliLakLV19MP7P2_FD_148606 | JGI IMG/M metagenome (GOLD analysis project Ga0163148, IMG submission 148606) | Freshwater microbial mat bacterial communities from Lake Vanda, McMurdo Dry Valleys, Antarctica- Oligotrophic Lake LV.19.MP7.P2 | ecosystem: Environmental > Aquatic > Freshwater > Lake >... | reverse complement strand
GGAGTGTTGCTCATCAAATGATTTTCCATGCGGAAGTTTTCATAGGAGACTCCCAAAAAACAAGGGGGGAGTTCAAAGTTAGGGAAGAATTCAAGACTCTCCCCAGACTCAGAGGAGAGTTTGAAATTCTCCCCTAAATTAGGGGAGAGTTTTGCGGGAGAGTGCATTTGACAAGAAAAAACGGTGACCCATTTTCACTTGTGGGGGAGAGTTTTGAAACTGTCCCCTGAGTCAGAGTGAAGTTCAAGGCACATTTTGAAACTCTCCCCCAAATCAGGGGAGAGTTTAAAACTCAACTCTGTTCAAGGTCTTGTTTGGCATTGTGAGTAACGGCCCTGGAAAATTCACAAGGGGAGAGCTCTGTTCAAGGTCTCTTTTGGCATTGTGAGCAACTGCCCTGGAAAATTCGCGCCCATTGATCTTGGCTGCACAGTTACCAATGGTCGTGAGATTCATTCACTCCTGTCCCCATTCGATCTTGGTCGCACAGCTGCCACTCTGAATTTCTCTGAGTGAGTCAATCGTGATGCTTTCCACTGGGTCATTGCATGCACTTTGCTGAACTGCAGAGTGCTCTGCTGCTTCCACCTCAACAGTTGCAAAAGGAGACAATGTTCGCCTATCCTAATTTTGACAAACCCTTTCAATTCTGTGCCGATGCCAGCCACTGTCAGTCAGGGGCTGTGGCTTTCTGTAGCCGTGAGTTGAACCCACCGCAAACGCAGCACACGACTGCGGAAAGAGAAGCACTGAGTGCAGAGATGCTCTCACGGAATGTCGAAACATGCTCCTTGGACAACAAATTGAAGTGTTCACTGATCACAAGAATCTGGTGCACAAACACGTCAACACACAGAGAGTCATGCAATGGCAACTCCTCTCAGAAGAGTTTAATCCTGAACTGACACACGTCAAGGGCACGAACAACATTGTCGCTGATGCTCTCAGCAGACCAGACATGGCAGAAGGAGAGTTCTCTGCCGAAGCATTTGCTAATGAACTAGCAAATGAGGAAGAAGAGTTTCCAACAGGATGTCCTCTCTCCCATGGAGAAACAGCCTTCCGTCAAAAGAAAGACAGAGTGACAAGCTCAGGACGCAACCTGAACTCCAAATCAAGAAGCCGCACATCTTCTCAGACAGCAAAGCACGCACTGACTCATTGCTAAGAACAACAAGATTTGCGTTCCTAAGCATTTGCAACACAAGTGTGCCAAATGGTGTCACTTAACGTTGATGCATCCTCTTGAACAAAGACTTGAACTCACCACAGCGCAGCACTGCACATGGATGGGTCTTGAATCCACATGTGATCGCGTGTGCAAACGCTGTGAAAATTGCGCAGTGAGCAAGAAGCGCGACCAAAAGAAAGGTTTGCTTTCACCTAAGCCCAATCCGGAAATCATTCCCTGGCACGCACTGTGCATTGACCTGGTGGGCCCATGCAAATTCGGAGACCCTAAAAAGCCCAAAACACACATTGAACTTCATTGCATGACCATGACAGATCCTGCAACAGGACACTTTGAAACAGTCAAGATCGGTCAGAAGACTGCCAATGTGACAGTCAACTGGTTGGAAATCCATTGGCTTACCCAATGTCCATGGCCTGCAGAAACAACTGTGGACAAAGGAAGAGAATTTGCCAAAGAAGTTAGCGAAACTCTCACCAACGAATGTGGTGTTGAACGGAAGATTGTCACCAGTCATGATCCACAATTGAACTCAATGATTGAAAGATGTCACAAGACACTTCACAGTGTGATTTGAAGTGCACAAATCAAGGACAGATGGAACTCAGATTCCTTCCTTGGTTTCAAAGGTGTTCTGGCGGCATGTCGGAAAGCCATGAATTCCTCAGTGCACACCACTGCACGCGCAATGCCTGCACAGTCAGTGTTCGGACGCGACGCAATGTTGAATGCCTCATTCCAAGCAGATTGGCAATTCATTGTAGAACGAAAGCAGAGGCTTATCATTCAAAACAACAAGCGTGAAAATGCTAAGCGAAAGCCACATGCGCACAACGCAGGCGATGTGGCAGTGGTCAAAGCTGGTGCAGGATGCAAGCATGGCTCAAATCCACACTTGGATCCCATGAGGATTGCACAAGCAAATGACAACGGCACTGTCAAGCTCGTCAAGGTCGCCAACAACAACGGCGGAGCGGTCTCTCAGACCTGGAACATCCGGAACATTGAAACGCTCATGGCTTGATCACCCATGTGTGATCATCCGTGGCATCGCAAGACTGCGACCATGTGATTCAAAAGCTCCAGAGCGGCCACAAGTCTTGCGTTCCAAGCCTTCCAAATCCATTTCTTAACTCACCTTGACCATTGTCATGGGGGAGAATGCAACACCCTAATTTGCCTGTGTTCAGGTCCATGCAGAGCGTCCTCATGCGGGACTCATTTGTTCATGACTCATTCACAGAAGATGCGCTCTTCAGCACAAGGGACCAGTTGGCACTAGCTCAATCCTTCCGACACAAGCAGTGAAGAAGGTCTCCAAGGACAGCATCCAAGACCAAGCGCCTGTGCAGATCAACGGCTGCCCATTTTGACCACCACAAAACGCTCAGAACAAGTTTTGTTGTGGTTGGTGCAACACCAGCTATCGTTGTGGAAGAGTCATTCTCACGTGAATGACAATCTGTGCAACTGGCATGCCAATTCTTCACGCAGAAGCATCGTTCATCTCAGCAGAGAGAGGACTGCGCCAAGAGATCTTGAGCCAAACCTCTCTCAAATGATGCATTCATTTTGGCTTCATTCCAAAGCTTGTGATTTTCATTTGCAAACAACTCAAAAGGCCTGTGGCTTTTGGTGCAGTGCAAGAACATGTTTGACAGACAGGAAGCAAAAAGTGTGAATCTGGCAGAGGATGTGAAGAAGCAACATCAAAAAATGTCTGTGCTGTTTTTTGGCCCCTAAAAAGAAGAGAAAGACATTTTCAAATGTGGCATGGAATCAGCACTGAGAGACAGCAGCACTGTCTCCAACATGTTCACAGTCCCTGGAAATGGAAGAATGTGGGGCAAACATCTTCCAGTCACAATGATGGCCGGACTTGTGGAGGCATCAGAGTGTCAACAAGTTGTTGATTGTTGTTGAGGTTCAGTCAGAAGTTGAGCATCATTTTTTTAAGAGATTGATGGGGAAGCTCACATGTTGGTTAGCCCAGTCTTGTGGTGCATTGGCATGACGGGGACCTTGCAGCGTTGTCATGTTTGGCAGCAGAGCAAAGTCGACATGTGAACATCACATCAGATCCAGTGGTTTCAGCAACTTTGCTTGCATCCCAGTTGTTTGAATCCTGTCTGTCCAGGAGGAAGGGGCAACAAGCTAGATCTTTGTGTGGGGTTGACTTTGACATCATGCCCTTCCTGGGCACAATGTGCCGCTGACCTTCCTTCTTGGTCATGTTCTTTCTGCTTCACATGCCCGAACGCAGACCAATTTTGGAATGATAAACCTCCACCTTCCATCTTTCTTTCCAGCCAAAGTGCAGAGTTGTGTGGTGTCTCAGTTGTCAAGGATCAGAGTCTTTGCTTGTCCTCCAATCCCAAATCACAATTCAATGAGTTTTCGTGGTGCCTGCGTTCTGTGACACATGTTCCATGCCTTGTGTTGCTGCAAAACAAACATCAGTCGCAATCCTCTGCAGTGAAACATTCAGATGTTCTCTTTCCATTCACTGCATTCTTCCTCTTGCTACTAGCTAGCTCCAGCAGGGGCATTCAAGTTTAACACTTTCTCGCAAATGCAAGGCAAAATTCTTTGGAACTGTGCCCAATCCTTTGTCCGAACCGAACTTGGTCGCACAGTTACAAGTCGAAATTGTCATTCACTAATAAGTAAATCAATCGTGATGCTTTCCACTGGGTCATTGCAAGTTCTATAGTACTGAACTGTACATACAGTGCGATTATTTCCAACGCACCTCAAACTGTAAACAGTGAGCGCGCCGAAGTTGTTCACCTCATAATGTCAAAAGTACTGTTTTGTCAAAAAACGGAACCAACCAATCGTCAGCGCCGTCACCAGCAGTGGATAGATCCAGTGGTTCCCGGGATCTGCTATTACGGTGCGTACTGCTATTATGGCGATGCTCTACAATAGAATAAGATAGGTGACACCATTACACCATTGCATTCTGCGATGGTTTAGGAATTGTGTTTGATGATTATGTAGCTAGAGCATCGTGATCTTACTTCCTCACATCTACACAACAAGAACAACAATACAGTAGTACACCATGGCTGCCGTACTCTGTCAATCCTGTGGAAGTCTAACGAAAGGTTTGTGCCGTCTTCCTTGCCAAATGACGCAAGCCTGCTGTGAAGGACTCTCGGAGTGCTGTGCCAAGAGCGGTCGTTGGTCCAAACGTTGCTGCACGTTTATGGCGTGTGGCACTCCGGCCTTTTGCTGTCATGTGACGACGGTGTTGGTCTTGAATGTTCCTACGCTGGTCTTGGAAGGTCTGGATTTGGCATTGCAAGTGATTCCCAATAATAATGGCAATGGATTGGAGTGTCCGGGTAGCTTGTGGCTACTAGTGTGTTCCGTCTTTTGTGTGTGCCATATAGTGGCCGCCTTTTACATGGCCTACACGGTCCAACCTACATCAAGTACTTCTTCAAGAAGTAGCAGTAGTAGCAACCACAACAACAAGAGCCAATTTCAACGACTCGTGCATCTCTTGTGTTATGATTTGGGCATGGCGGCCTATCTTTTGATAGTTATTGGATTTGTTGCCTGGATGGGCCTGGGCACGGTCCAAATCCTGAATGGGGAATTTGATGGGGATGCCGACGCGAACAACATGAATGAAAACGCCACGGCGTGTCCCAACGACGACATGTTCCTGTACCTACAATTGGCCTTGGGCTTTGGCTGGGTCTTTGTCCTCTGTGGTGGTGCGGGCTTTTTCATGTCGGTCTGCTGCTTGTCCATCTCCTAAATAGCTCCCACACATGCATATGCATATGCATAGGCTAGCCGGGGGAAGAAAAAGCTCTGGGGATTCAAGATGGCGGTTTTTTTCACGCGACAACAAAAGAAGGAACGAATAAAAAAAGGGGTGCCACCATTGTCGAAATATTAAATTTGCTTGTCGAGGTAGTTTTGTTGTTTGGGAAAGAGTCGGATGAGTAGATGCTCCTACCGTATTGATCATTTGCATATGGGAAGAAAAATGAGCATGTGGAACGAGTATGACGCCGACAATGACTGCAAGCATCGGCACTCCAGGAACAAAACGGGTGCGAGACCAGAAGAAAGAATTTAAAAAATAAGGGGATCCTCTTCTATAATTCTCTACGGATCCGAGTGTGTGATCAAAAGAATGCGCTGTACCCAACAAAACAAGCACCAGCTGGGTGATTGATGGAGAGAAGGAAGTACAGTTGGTGCAGCAAGGCTACGACTACTACTAGTGGGATGTCCACGGTCGCCCAGCATTTCGTGATAGCGTCATAGGAGCTACTTGCATGCATGCATATTGTGTTCGGCTCGTTGTTAATTTACTTATTTAAAATACATACAAACGCACTTCGTCTCAAATCAGTCTTTCCGCAACAAGTTGTGATTCCACATCTTCATCCGAGCTTCTTTCCCTGTCCCACATAATTATGGTAGTCATGCATAGGCCACTTTGGCGGTGCGCAGGTTGATTATTTTGCTTTGGTCTTTCGATGGTACAGAAAAAAAAGAAAGGGCGAAATGGAGGCTGCATACATCACATCAAGAAAGCGCAGTAAGAGTCCAGGGACCCCACAATATTAGTAAAATCAGAAGGAAGACTTCCGCCACGTTAGTCCACTTGAATGATGCGGCCAGCACGTGTCTCGCCCTGGAGCTGTAAGGCGAGACGCTCTTCCAGCGATACTTCCTTTTCCAAGACAACTTCGTCATCGTTTTTGTTGGCAGCATTGGAAATCGAAGCCACTACTGCAGAGGCCCGGGGGGCTCGAGACATTGTCGCAGTCGACACGTTTGGCTGGGTAGTAGTTTCTGGCTCGTCCTTGATGATAATCAAAACAGGCGTAGCTACGGCAATGGACTTGCGAATCCGATGGATGGCCTTTTCCATTTCATTCATTGGTATTCCAGCCTTGGTCCCGTAGGATCTTGCTTCGGATAGGTAATAGTCCACCATGGCGCGGTTTCCTGATGCTGCATAATCCTCGGCTTCTTTCAAGCAGTAGGCGTGTTTCTTACGGTAAAATTTCAGCTCCTGCCGTCCTTTGATGGAGCTTTCAATCGTTTTGTAACGCTTCCAGAATGCTGCATCCAAGGCAGTCAATTTTTCTGCATTTGTCTTGGCCTCTTTCAAGTAAAACATCATCATGGATCTATTCCCCTCCATTGCAAAGGATTCTGCGTCTTCAAACTTTTTCGCCACGGTCTTGCGTAGAAAGCTATTCGCATTGTCGATGGACAGAGACTGTGATATCGCATCCGCTTGGCTTTGGTATTCTTCCAAAAGAGTGCTGCGCTGTGTCGCGAGATCTCGCGCTTGTCTCAAATAAAACTGCATCATGGTTGCATTTCCTTGGATGGCATATTCTTGGGCATAGTCTATCAGCTTCTTGAATTTTCTCTGCGTGAATTCATCTTGTGCTTTGCGCGTCAATAGGCTTCGAATTTTCGAGGCTTTGGCGGAAATGGTCATGTTGATTTTGATGGCCTTTTCGGCAGCCTGGGAGAGGAAGAAATCCATCATGGATTTGTTTCCCTCCAAAGCCATGTCCCTAGCTTCCTTCAATTTTTTCTCTACTTGATCGTTGAAATGCTCTTGCTCTGTCTTGCGTCTCTTGGTCCCAATAAATACCAAGTCCTCTGTCTTTGCCTTGCGCTTGCCGCCGCCACGTGAAGATTCTTGCTTGATGACTGGCATGATATGATGCAAATGAAGAGTGTTGTTGGCTGTTTGCCACGTTAAGTAGTCCTGCTGTTATCCTCGTTTAGCAAACTGGCGTTTCTTTTGGTGCGCTGTATATACAGTTGAGTAGTATCTGCTGTAATGCTGTTCTAATAGTTATATTGATTATATTGCTTCATTGCCCAGACTTTTAAAACTACTATTTTGTGAAAAGGACTGAGGTCATCAGATTTAAAATTTAAATTTTCTTAAATCAACAAAACGGTCGTTTCTCAAAAGCAAGAGCGATTTTCGGTTAAGTGAGCGCGCTACGTTCTCGTTTGTTTGGCTTCATGAGACGCCCACAAGCAGCAACATTGAACCCACCTGCTCCTGCATAAGAAAAAGCCTAAGTCCTAGACACGCAAAGTCCTAGATACGTCCTAGACCACCCATGGATGAGATTTGAATCCAAACTCTTTGGTTGGCCTGGCTCTCCATGCCCTGCCTGCTCTAAAAAAAACGCTGACCTGATTCCTTGTGCATGAATCTTCACAATTCAAAACAATCAACAAAATTAGCACAAAATTGACTTTCACAATGGAGCAAAAACGCTGACCAACCATGCTGCTTCTTGAGCTACCAATGGTCAATTGGATCACAAAAAGTCATTGCAAGAACACAAGATCACTGTTGAAGTCAACAATCTGCTGGATGGGTCTCCATTCTTAGAAAAACATCCTTGGAGCAGCTTGCAAACGCCCCAGCGTTTCATCAACATTTGATCCTTTTTGCAGATAGCTTTAGCAGCTAATTAGTTACCTTTTCAATTACCTTTGATAGCGTTCATGTCTCTTGTGTAGTTAGTTAGCTTTAGTTGTCATTGGATGCAACTGAATGTCATTTTGAAGTAGATTAACGAATGGAACTAGTTGTAGGAGTTTTTGGCATTGTTTTTCTTGTTGTTTTTGTTGCACAAGGCGTGATAACTGCGTGTTAATGAGCGTTTTAGGCATGAAAACTGCGTGTTGTGGGGCGTTTGTTGGTCAAATTTGCCTAAGTCAGTGAGTGGAACCCAGCAGAAACAGGACAAAAAACAGACCATGGTGGGTGGACCTTCTGTCATTCAGCATGAATGAAGCATAAATTTACTTAGGTGAAGCATTTTTGAGAGCACGCAGGGTCACAGGGAATCATGTTGTTGTTTTGGGCCAATCAAAATTGTGTCTAGCTGGGTCTAGCACTTGCCGCGTCTAGGACTTAGGCGCGCTCACTGCATAACCTGCCAATCTGCTGCTGCTAAGTAGCACAACTGGTCAGCTGACAGAAACAGCCAACATAGGAAGAAAGGGCTTCGCATGACCCATGTTGAGAAAAGCTTTCAATCTGAGAATTTCATTTTGCATGAGCTGCACGCATTTGTGAAATGTGTCAAAATGACAACACAGTCACTGAAATTTGCTAAGGAACCAACAGACCCCCATTGTCATCATTCTTTGACAGATCACATGCCACATGTCCACATTGACAAAATGACAAATCCTTAGATGATCTAAGAAAATGGATTGATGTGACAATGTGACCGGATGTTGCTGATTGGAACCCTTTTGCCTGCATTCTTGCATTGTGCAAATGACAATGCATTTTGGGTCATTGAACTTCCAAATCTGTCCCCACAACATCTTGAAGATTTTTCAACATCTCTTGTGTTGCTTCATGTGCCTTTCACATTGGTCATTTTCATGTTTCACATGTCATTCATGACAGGATGTGTTTGTTGGGCAAGAGTTTAATTGCATTCTTTGAAAAGTTACTCATCATTGTCATTCTGTCAGTTGTGTCATAAGAGTCTGCACAGCACAGTGGCCCAAAACAAAGTTAACCCATTTGATCAAAATTGTTCTCTGATTTGCACTGTGATTTTTTTATCATTAACTAATGTAGTCTGATCTCACTGTCTTCGATTGGGTTCCTTGGAATGTGGCTAGCTTCTCCATTGCTACTGTGTTCCAGTTCAACCAAATGTTTGTCACAACAAAGTGAATGCCATGCTCATTGCAGGCTGTAGTTGCTGCTGGTAAGTAACACTGTGCAACAAAAGTTTTGTTGCGCTACTAGCAGGGGACAAACAAAACTGTGCTCTCATTCAGAGCACACTCACAGTGGGTTAGAACTACTGCATTGGATGGAAACAACTGAATTATGTCTGACCATGCTTTTTATCTCACACTTAGCAACAAAGAGTAACGGATGTAAATTATTTGCATTGTTTCTGAGGCAATTGCCTTGAACACAAATGGGAAATAATCTTTTGTTGTTAATCCTTACAGTGCTTCTGCAATTGCAGACATAGTTTGCCAGCTACAGCTGTCCTTTTATCTATGCATCTGGGTTGTCAAACACAGTTTACATAGTTATGAAATTATTTCAAGTTACACATGCGTCTAAGAGAGCCATCAAGGAATGGCTAAAGTCATGCTGGTTGGAACCAATTACAGGAAAGCAGTTCTCAATCAAATGAGCCAATTTCATCTTCAGGAAAGGTGCTATCATTTGTTTTGATGTTCAATTGGTTGAGAGAATGAAAGAAAAGAAAAGTAACCAACAGAGCAAACTGTACACTGAAGAAAGGAACATTAGAACTCAAAAAGGCTTAGGATTTGGAATGTTTTTTTTTCTTGTTTCAATTTGGTTTTTCCCCTTCTTCTTTCAAGCCTTGCTTCAAGTCTATATTGTGGTTGGAGTTTGGCTACCTAAAGCTATAACTTCTTTGGATTCTAACACTATTCTTTTAAAAATGTCTTGGTTTGATAACTTCAGGAGCAACTGTGACTTCTTTCAGAGTTGGGGCAGTCAGCTGTGCCTTGAACATTAGTCTCCGCAATGACGGGAAGAGGAGCCAAAGGTTTAGCCTGGAGTAGATGTGGATGCTGGATGGCATCCCTTCCAACAGTGATAACAGATATGTAGCAAAGAAGGCAGGCCATGCATGAGTGTGACTGGATTGAGCGTGTGATTGAATCAAGTACAACTGCCTTGAATGTCAAGGGGGGCGTCCTAGAACATGACACTGTATCTGTCCATTGGCAGGGATAGGAGGTGGCCAGAATGCACAGAAAGCTATCTATCTATGGCGAGGACACGCCAAAGAAACAATCATTTGTCCTAGCTACTTGCTTATTACTATTACATTACATGTTTTTTACAATCAGTAAATGATAATAGCCTGATAATACAAGCTAGTAGCCATAGCTAGCTATTCGCTGCAGCAAAGTTTTGGGGCCCGGAGAACAACAAGTCTACAACGTCCGATTTCTTCACCTCGACAAACCAAGATGTACAATCGTTGACCCCATAGGCAATAATCAACGTATCTGGATCGTCGACCTTTTCGGTCATGCCCGAGACAAAATGAATGGCAGGACAATCGTAGGTCGTATTGACAATGGACAATGGCTTCCACGTGTCCAAGGGAAGGTCGGAATAATCTGGATGATGGCCACTGTTGCGTTTCGTCATGGAGCGTTGGCCGGGATTGGCCGGCAAACAAAAATACCCCGACAGAGCCCGCAATGTATATGGCGTTGTCGTATCAAAGGCATAAAAGCGAGATAGATATTGATGCGGTGCCACCTTGCCTACCAGTTCTGGTTTGTGATTGTGGGTAATGACATGGGAAATCCCCAACAGGAGTGTTTCGTCATGTCGCGAGTGCTCTTTGCGGGGCCGTGGTTGTGTTCTTCCTCCGGCCAACCAATCCCGATGGACATCGATTGAAACACAACAAGCACTTCCCCGATCGCCACTCAAGGGGGATCCCCAATAATTGTAGTGTTGGACCATGTCCACTTCGATGCGACTGGCAAAACTCGGAATGAGGGGCGTGTCGCCTCCCTGATCCAAAACGTCGTCTTTTGGGTCCGGAACCCCTTCCAGTCGTATGGTATGGAGCAGTCGAGGATCCATGACTTGACTTTCCGAGACAATTTGGTTGGTTTGTGGATTGACAAAGTACCGAATATTCTTGGCCAAGAATCGTTCTCGATCCTTGTGTGTACAGGTGGTCTGATTGTGGCCCAACAAGATGACGAGTGATGATGAAGATGACGGTGCAGTAGTAGTATTGAATGCCCGGGGAGCCACATACCAACCGTCGTCATTCTTGTTAGTGTTATTGGCAGTGAATTGTTCTTGTAAAGTCTCCTTCTCCTTGTCATTATGGGTCCATTGTAAATGAAGGGGCACCAAATGACAAAAGGAGGACAAGTATATTTTGTCGCGCAACCAAAAGAGTCGAAAATCTTCTCGGGGTCCAAATTTGTCCAGGGGTGGATCCACCACGGTATCCACCAACACTTCCAGATTGTTGTTGAGCAAGGCGATCCCCAAATAATCGACTTGATTGGGTTTGCGATGGGACCAGGAATTCCCCAAAAGACGCAAGGTGATATTGGTGGGAAAACAACTTTGCGAGGTCGAGACACGATACGAGGCGATATAGGCGGGTCGATCATCGTCGTCCATGTCGTCACAATCCTTACGATGATTTTGGCTTGGTATCGTTGTTGTCCATGCCGCTATCATGTCCTTGGGCAGAGCCAAAATGGTGGGATTGTATTCGAAAAAATAGCGTCGTTGTGGAAAGGAATGTTGGGGTTGATCAAAATAATGATTCAACTGGTTTTCCAATGGTTGTGCCGAAGCGTGAGCGGATTCTTCTTTTGTCGTCATGATGGATGATGGCAGTGGTACTCGATATTCCGGTGGTATCGATGCCAGGACATGCGAAGTAGCCCGATGAATCTGAGGCGCCACACGATCGACCCTCCAGTATTTTTCTTTCGTTCTTTCGTCAGGTATTTGGGCCTGTCGATGCCAGGACGATGCGGATTGCGTAGCATTACTATTACTCATCTTGTGAGCACAATAGGACGCCAAACACACTCGACATTTGGTCCGCTTTTGCTTTTCCACCAGGACATAGGCCGCTTGCGCAAAGGCCAAAACAAATTTCTTCGTTTGGTCCAGAAGAATACCGTCGCCCGTGTTGTTGTCGCCCATGACATCCATAATGGCGGCCCCGCAGGTTGTGGGCCGTCCCTTGTAAATGAGTTTGGTGGTACGACATCCGGCACAAATAAAATCATCCAAGGGATCGTGAATAAAATCGGGTTCTTGTTCCCATAGTTTTGTGGCTCTCTTGGAATAGATGTTGTCGAGGATCTTACTCAAATCCTCCTCGTTACTATAACCACCTTCACCATCTGACAGGGTCGGTATGATGGCTGCTAATTCGTGACGGTGACAAGCCAGATTCTTCTTTTGCTTGCTGTTGCTGTTGACTGCCTCCTTGCTACCAACGAGTAGAGCTGCTTGGTTTTTTGTGGCACGTTGTTGGTTCCATGGAAGGGAATTGCCGTCGTACTCCTTCCCGTTTCCATTATTATTATTATGATTTCCATTATTATTATTATTATTGACAGTGATCAAAAAGATGTTGTTGTTGTAATTGTAGTGAATGGCTTGTCGATTGTGGTTGTCTTGCCTCACAGTCTTTTCCATCCACACAAAGGTCAAGACCAAATAGACACTCAGCAATACCAACCAAAAGCGAGACGTCTTGATGGATGCGCCCAAGAACGACCACATGTTCTTCCCCCGAAGGCCACCTCTTTTTCGGATCCTGTTCTTCCTAAAGGGCGTTGTTATCTCTAGCTAAGTAGGTAGCTAAGTAGTACTGTTGTCAACACTGCTAGTAGCTAGCTGCATTGAGGCATTAGCTAATACATACCTATTCAACTCATTGGACTTGTTTCATGCAATGCATGCGGCTGCTTGCTAGTACGTCATATCAATGGTACAGTCGGTAAAAAGTACTCTAGCTAGTAGTAGAGTCTACTAACTTATCTAGTAGTAGTAGTACCTTCGCATGCACAAACTAAAATGTCCAAGTCATAATTATTTGATGCCAGCGACAGTGAGTCATGAGTCACAAGGGATCCCGGTATTGTTTTGCTCGTGACTGTGGTATTGTTTTTAAACAATACCACAGTCACGTACCTGGATCCCGTGTGACTCATGACTCACGATTAACGACTCACGACTCACAGGTGGTGTCATCTTTCGCCTGACTCAATTGAAACTGTGCGCGCTCCAAGATGAAACATGTCGGGCGCGCATTTGGCCGATTGTAAACGATGGTGGGAATTTGAAAATTTATTGTCATTGGTTCTTCGCGACAAATTTAACTCGATCGACTTCCTGCTGATGCACGGATGCATTATTTTGATTGATTTATCCACAACAGAAAAAGGAAAATAAATTCTGCCATGCAAACAACCAAAATGAAGATGATTGGTACGGCTTCCTTTCTTCTTGGCACCGCCAAAAGCTTCACCAATAATGGTCGATCACTGCTACTCGTCTGCAATAAGCGATGGCAATTGTGTTGTGGCGTTCGTCGTTGGACCAGTAGGAGCCTGACCACAAGAGCCTCATCAACATCCGTATCGGAACCAGCACTACCCCAATCACCACCACCCGTGACGGCGCTTATTTTTGATACGGAAACTACCACACGAGTGGACTTTTCCAAAGCCTACCAAGATCAAGTCCAACCCAATTTGCTACAATTGGGGATGCTGCTCGTCGACACGCAAAGCTGGACCACGAAATTGCAATTGTCTTGTTTGATTCAACCACTAGCATCAACATCAGCATTACCTCAAAATGACAAGGATGGCGAGTATATCCACCCCCAAGCACAAGCCGTTCACGGAATTTCAGTTGAGGATTGTAGGAAGTATGGAATTCCGTTGGCCACGGCACTTGTCCTCTTCCAGCAAGCATGTGCTCAGGCCGATTGTTTGGTGGCGCACAACATGAGGTTTGATCAAACCGTACTCCAAACCGCCATGTATCGATTATTATTACAGGAAGAAAATTCCGTCAGAGATGTGGACGAACATGCTATTGATAATTTCTTTGACAATCTGCCCCAAATTTGTACCATGCAAGCGGCCATGGATGTATTGAAATTGCCTGGCAAATACAAGCATTCCTACAAGTGGCCGAGTTTGGAAGAATCCTATCTTTATTTTGCCGAAAAAGGCTCCGTCATGCCAAAGGCTCATGATGCCTTGGGAGACGCTCAAGCTTGCCAGACGGTCTTTCGGGGATTGTTGGAGCAAGGATTCTTGTCGTTGGATGATATTTTGGAAGAAAAAGAAAAGAAGAAGGCAAGGACAACTAGTATCAACACCACTTTATCTACTCCTGCTGCCCCCAGCCCTCCATCTCCTTCCAAATCAAAAGAAACTGCAACGACAGCAGCAGCAAATACAACAGTAACAACACCCAAGAATGTCAGCACTGCTCGTGACGTTGTCAGCAGCACCGATGACAGTAGTAGCAACACTCCTACTCTGACCGTCAATAACTGCAGCAGCAGCAGCAATGACACGCCACCATCAGCAGCAGCAGCCTTGCCCAAACCAGGAGAACTGCAATTGAAGATATTGTACGACACCAACAACAACCAGCCTGTAGGATTTATGGTCACGGGCAATACCTTCAAGTACAAGGAAGCGCTCAAACGCATGGGGGCACGTTGGAGTTCTACCCAAAGGGCTTGGGCTTGGACATTTGAGGATGATGGTTCTCAGGACATGTTGGGACCCGTCCGCAAATTCATTGGACTGGACGACGTGTGAAGGAATGGAATGGAAGAACCATACAGTGGATTTATCCTACATGGAAGGAAGGAGGGGAGGCACTTATGTTTGGACCATCCATCCTACGGCCACCCACAGAGACAAAATCCAATGCTGAACCAAGGTCCGTAGGTGTTTTGCGGCGGTGAAGCTGCCGAATATGGATCGCTGCATGGATGCTCGGAACAATAGGCCTTCCTGTCGCCCGGGGGTGAAGTAACTCCCTCGGCCGCTGGGGGGCGCGCCAGGACGACGACTCGACTACGAACAAAGCTCCATGCTGTGCCTTCCACATACTGTATGTACAAAGCTATTCGAACTACAATTACTCTAAAAAAGGGAACAACGTCAAGAAAGTAATAGATACTTGGTACTACTAGTGGTACACGTTACACTACTCCATTTGCTCGTTTGGCTTCTACTTGTTTGTTGGCTCCAACGTTTTCAGTTCCATTTGGAGACGGTAGATTCGATCAATGTCGTCGCGGAGGCCAGATTCTGGGGGGAACCACACGTTCATGGCTGCTTGAATATTGTCTTTGGGGCTGTGTAACAGCTTTTGGTACAAGGGCATCCAACCTTCATCCATCAAAATCCATTTCTGAAAGCAGAATTGATCATCGATCACAATGGAAGTTACAGTGGTAAGCGTGTCATATCTTGAACCGGGGCAATAGTTTTTCCAAATGTTCAGCACTTACCGGGTTCAAGGGGAAGGCAAAACCTTCCTCAATCTTGGCGGCCAAGACGCGCTGCAATTCATCCACTCCCACATACTTCCATGGAACGTTTTTGCCGCCATTGGCGTCGTCACCACCATTGGCGATATTTTTGTTGTTGGTGTTGCCCCCTCCAATGTTTTCACACACAAGCAAGAATTCGTCGTCCAAATCTTGAGGAAAGTAGTAATTGAAACACTCGGCGCCATGGCGGACAGCACCGCTGGTGGAGAGACGGTCCACTGCATTTTCGACGATCGAGTAGGAAATCGGATCACCAAAGCCAAACTGTGGAATCTCCGGATGAAACGAGGATGCTTTCAAAACTTCCAGCCACAAGAGCGACCATGGCTTTGACTCGTTGATTTTGCCCTTGGTTTTCTTTTCCTCCACCATGCATTGAACAATGTTTTCGATTTGAGTGACGCACCATCTCAAAACCTCGAGTTGGTCTGGTGGAAGTGGATTGCTATACTGAACTCGACGGGTCCCGACAAGGAAGCAATCGAAGTCTGACACGACCGGCAAAACTCGGTCTGTTTAATCGAGCGGTCGTTGAGTTATCAAAAGAGGAGAGGGGTTGGTCAAGAGGCGAGGGGTAAGAAAGCGAATAGGAATCAGATTAGAACAGCTGGCTACGCATTCGGACACTGTACCTTGTTCTTCATAGGCCATTAGAAGCTCAAACGGATTCATTGGATCATCACTGTCGCCGTTTTGGTAGATTACAGCCTTTGGGGCGCCTTCGTGGGGTTCTGCTCGCAACGCTGAAAAGTTCATATCCTGAAAGGCTGGCTGCGATGGACGACCAGAGTCGTAAATACTACCAGGCGTTCGTGTGCAGTCCTGACGCATAAAATATGCTTCCCAAAAGAGCCGCTCGGGCAATTCAATGCCATAGCATTGTGGCGCATAGTCGTCCATAGGGGTAATCATAGGGTCATCAACTTCCAGCAGCATGCACTCCAATGCATTTTCCTGAAGCGCTTTGTCCGACTTGTCCGAAGCCAGCACCTTTCTGGCCTCCTTGACCATTTCTAAGAAACGAAAATGCATTGAAAATATGTGAGTGACTGGAAGGAAAGAAGACAAGCGTTCCATGCAAAATTATGGCTTACCCAGCATGTCCATCATAACCTTCTCAAGTTCAAAAATAGCAGCGTCACGAGCGCGCCTTCCGTCTGCCTTGTAGAAGACCCGGACCATATTGCTGGGACTCAGCCGCCGGACTTTATCCTTGTGCTTGTTGTCGCCTATTTGCAGGAACGGGACGTACGCACTAAGCTTCCCTCTTTTTGCAGACTTCCCCTTGATATCAAGACCTTTGCCAACCGCTTCCCCGAGCATCATCTTACGGATCGCATCATAGCTAGTCGGTCGCCATACCGTAAATACTGAAGCCAGATTGATCGGCAGGAAACGAAACAGCGGCCGTATATCAGCCACTGTAATTGCTCGAATACTTTCCCCGGACTCGTCATCACAAGGATTCGCACCAGTTTGGGCCACTTCGTTGTAGAAACGATGAATTTGCTGCCGCGGGTCCAGACGCGCAAAGGTTGATGACCAGCTTCGCACGCGACTAGACTCAGAAATTGGGGCAATCGCAATACTGGATCCCAAACTCATCAGTGTCTTCATCGAGACCTGCGTTTCGAAGTTCCTCACGCGCCTTGTCCATTCCGAATCGTCATCCATGATCCGAAAATTCCGAATGTTAACTTCTACTTTGGATAGCCGAACGTCAAAAGCATCCTTCTCCACAGCTTCGCGCACCAGATCCCAATATTCTTGAGTTGATAAATTCGTCCTCTTCTTTGCTGTTTTGATCATTTTGTCCCTGAGTTTGTGGCCGAATGAATTTATAAACCACTTTCCCCTTACTCGATTTGCCGCCGGGATGAATTTGTAGAAAAGACCGGAATCTTTCAACGGGTGGTCCATGGTAACATGCTCAAAAAGCTGAAAGTGCTTGGCAACAGCCCGTCCCAGTTGCAGCGCCTCTCCCCTACTCGATGCCAGCTTGTTGTCCACTAGAAACGAAATAATCTCGTCTCCTACCATAGTGCTCTTGTACACTCTTAATCGAAATCGGTTGTCTTTGGGCTCCAGTCCTTCCTCTAATCTTTGTGCGATGTCTATAAGCCTAGTCATAGCACCGCTTTCCTCAAGGGCAGGTTGTTGCGAGTCGTCTCCCATAGATTGAAGGCGTTGAAGCATAGTGTCCAAGTCCTCATCTGTAAACCGGTAGAACAATTGGTCGTCTTTGAAAGAATGAGCCTTTGTAACATGGTGAAACAAATCAAATTCTGTAATCAATGTATTTCCAAGTTGCTCTGCTTCCCGACGACTGGAAGCCCAAGTCGTTTTGCCAACCAAGTAATCGACAGCTTCACTCCTGCAAGAATGGAGTAGTATGTGGAGAGAAAGACTTCGGTGAGCACTAAAAAAGCCACAAGATTCAGTAGTATCACACAATCCAGGTAATTCCTTTCACGATACTTACCCGATGAAAACATCCTTGTACGTTGAAAAACGAAAACGCCGATCCTTCACTAGCACATTCTGGCGGAAATCTTTTGCTATTTGTTCCAATGGAAGAGAGTCTGCGTCTGCTAATTCCATGGCATCCATAGACGAAAGTGCTTCTTTGGGACCTGCCAGGCCCATCCCCAAGCTAGATAACGACGTGCTGCGCCGCTTGACCGATTGGACCAAGTCGGAATCGCGTCCACCCTGGCCCACCACGTTCCTGCGATCTTCCTCAAATATAAAAAAGATGTAGTCATCGCCGAATTCATGGTCCCGAGTAACATGATCAAATGTTTTTAATTCTTGTTGAATGCGTCGTCCTAGTCTCACGGCCTCTCTTCGGGAAGGCGCCAAGGAACTATTGACCAAAAAATCGACAGCCTGACTCCCAATAAACGTGTATTTATACACTTTGCCACGATATTTGTTGTTTCGGATTTTCACACCTTGCCGGAACAGCGTATCAATTTCCATCAATTCTTCATCTTCACTACTGCTATCTTGCTGTTGTTGTTCTGAATTATCCTCGGGCAAGCTATCCAGAGTAGTAGTCGTCGTCAACGGGGCAACCATTTGATGTTCTTGTTGGAGTTGTTGTCGTAGTTCCATCCTTGCTTTTCGTTCTTCCGTGGGGACAAATTGGTACAGTGTACTGGAACAATCCATCAACGGTTTACTATCATCCTCGACGCCTTGAAACAATTGGAATTCTTCCTGTACCATACGACCCACGGTCACGGCATCTTGCGCTTGTTGGCTCTTGACAAATCCCTTCTTGATGAGGAATTTGACCGCATTATGTCCCGAAAAGACATTGTGGTAGGCCTTCATGCGATAAAAAGCTTGCTTTTGTACTTTCATGCCCCGTTCAAAGGCAATGGCAATATCCTCCAAACTCATGTGGGACTCTTTCCAATCCGTCATGAGACTTCGTTTGGACACCGCAAAGGACGACTTGCTGGGCATCCGGGAAGACCTCATTGGCATTCTAGGTGGCGGTCGCGTCGCACTATCGGTGGGTGATGGTGGTTGTGGTTTCCGCTCCAAGAGCGGTGTAAATCGAAAAAAGTAACCCTTGTCGCGAAATTTATGATCGTTCGTCACTACAAGCAATGACAACAACAAAATGGAGAATCAGTCGCGAGGAGTACAAATCAAGATGCAAAAGATAGTTCAGACTGTCTTATCCCATCTTTGAAAACACTGTCATACATACACACATATTACATACCATGATGAAACAAATTCAATTGGGATTCCAATTGTTGTCCCAGTTGTTCGGCAACTTTTCGACTCGGAGCCACATTGTTTGTCACCATGTAGGTGACCGCATCTTTGGCGACAAAACATTGCTTGTAGGTTTTGAATCGGTACGAGTGATCCTTGACGATCATATCGCGTTCCAATCGCGCGGCCACGTCCTCCAGAGTCGTATTGGGTGGCAGTAGATTGGCGGTAGGGATGGCAGTGGAATCCGAGACGACGGAATCCGCGTCGGACCTCCTGGAGGAAAAATCCGACGACGAGAAATCGGACATGCTACTCTCATTCCCATCACCTGTACTTTTCATGGCATCCAACATGGCAGCATAGGTTTGATGTTGATTGTTGGGATTCAGCATCCGCTGCTTGGTAGGAATAAACCGAAAGAAGAGGTAGGCATCTTGAAAGTCATGATCCCGACACACATGTTCCATGGCCGGACATTCTGTGTTGGCCTTTTGAATCCACTCCACGGCGTCTTGTCTGGAGATAGTCAATTGCAATTTCATGACTTGGGTGACGGCATCTTGTCCAATCCAACACTGCTTGTACGTTCGAAAATTATACACCCGATCTTTGACTTCGACCTCGCGTTCCAACAAGGCCATGATATCCCACGCCGAATTTACATTGTGGCGTTGTCGTGCTGCTTCTACTTGTTTCGGTAAATTGTTGTAAAATTCAAAAAAGAGGGCCTCATCTTTGAGGGGATGACCGTTGGTGACATGCCGGATCAAGTCAAAATTTTCATTGATGGCAAGGCCGATTTCCAACGCTCGAGCACGAGAGACGGGTGTGTAGTTTCTCTCGTTCAAAATTTCAAGTAAAATGGTGACGGCATCGGTCCCCAAGAAACACTGCGGATACGTCTGCAAGTGGTATCTTCGATCTTGGACAATTTTTTGGTCAATGGCTTTTTGAGAAAAGGCCAAGGCAATTTCTTCCAGTTCCGCAGCGTCCAGACGTGTCGTAGTAGAAGCACTCATGATGATGGAATTATTATGACTCGATTGAAGTTCAACAGTCTCGCCTTGGTTCGTGTTTTTCGTTCAGGGGCTCTTGTGCCCACCGCTATCAAGAGGAAGAAAGAAAGAGAGGTGCGTCTATGAGAAAGGGGCGCACGAACCAAGAAGGGAAACTGATCTATTGATTTCTTCTCCTTCTTCGTCGTGGTCTTGTGGCTGTTTTTCTACAGGCAGGCTTCAAAACAATCTAGTAGCTGCTGCCAGACAACCAACTAGTTGCTACCAAGTCAGGGATTTGAGTTTCAAGGAGGGCGATCTACTTGTATCGAATCGAGGCAGTGGAGGAAAGAACATTATGGAACATGCGCAAAGTCCTGCCTTTGTTTGCTGCTCCAGCAATCTTTGGGATGAATTATGGGTAGTTGTTGGCGTCTTCTTCATTCAGCTGGTTTATTTGGGTACGACGTAGTGTCGTTTGTGCGTGTCTATTTCCGCCTACTGCGCTGCATGCATGGTTCATTATGGCGTCAAAAAGATTCTTTCATGTGTGCGTCTGGAGATGAAAATTTTGTGGCATCCGCTTTGCATCCGTTGAATGATAGCGCCCGTTTAGTTAGAATAGACAACTATAATGTACTAGCTACTAGCTAGTACCTACAGTGCCGTAGTTCATCTTCTAGCTAGCTGGCTAGCTACATTGGCATGAAAAAAAAAAGCTGAATGGCAAATGGTAGGGGAAACTGTGCCAATGATATATAGCAGCTAACAAAAGTTTCCTCGCCGAGGAGCACCGGTGGGCATGCATTTCGTTGGGTACCTTTTTTGTTCCCCAGACTGAACAGAGAGTTCCGTCCAATATATAGTACTATTTGGTACTTCTACAAGTATTCGTCTCGTCGTAGTGTTTACAGTTCTTCCATTTCAGTTACTATCTAGCTAGCTAGCTAGCTAGCTAGCTAGCTAGCTAGCTAGCTAGCCACCTTTCGTTTGGATCTGGCAGAGCCTTGCTTCGTTCGGGTTTGTTCCACCCCTCGACTGGCATTCATGGTTTCGTTCCAGACGACACAACCCCTGGCCTTGGCGTTGGATACTAATCCATAAAGTGTGCTGGTGGCCTTCATGGTACCCATCGCGGTGGCATTTCCGACACAAATCAATTGATGTTTGGCTCTCGTCAAGGCCACATTCATGCGTCGATCGTCGTTCAAGAATCCCGCCACAAATCGACAGAGAGAGGACGAGGATGATGCCGCTGTGGTCTTCTTGGCGTTGCTCCGTACAAAGGAAACAATGACCAGATCACTCTCACATCCTTGGCTCGAATCCACCGTCGCCACCAAGACTTGGGATAGACCAAGTCCTCGTTGTCGTAATATTTGCCGCAACAGTACCACTTGAGCACTGTAAAAGGTAATGACCCGTACTTTTTCTTTTCCATGCCAATGGTTGTTATCCTTATTCGACGACGCTTGAGCAGCAGTGGAACGCAAGCTCTGCAGCAAGTCCGCCACTCGATGGGCTTCCGCACGATTTCGGTACGATCCACAAACAGCTTGCTCCTCCTTGCCATCGACCTGTAAAAAGTAATAGGGTTTGCCACACAATAAAGGAACATTGGTTTGATAATTTTTGGCGGAAACATTGGGACCATTGGTAATTTTGGCCTCATAGAATCGTTCTGACGGAAACTGGCTGATTCCAGGATTCATGCGGTACTGCACATCCAGCATAATGTACGAACATCCACAATCGTGCATTAAACGTTCGTGCAAGCTCTTGTCAAAACCCAGTGCCACGGCCCTTTGGCTCATGACGGTCGCAGGTAGTTGATTGGGGTCTCCAACCACCAGTAGTCGTCGGGGTTTGAGATGAAAGGGAATATACAGCTCTGGTTCCGTGGCAGCCGATGCTTCGTCAATGATCAAGTCATCCACTTTGGGAATGCGTTTAAAGAGATTGGAACCAGCAGTCGCCAGCGTACAGAATATAACATTGGCATAACTCAGCAGTTCCTGGTGTACACCTTCCTTGGGAAGTTTTGACAGTTCGTCGATCAAATCATCAATCAATTGATCCACCTCGGTTGGTGAATGATACAAAACGCTGTGCCACACCTTCTTGGCAAGCTTGCCGATTTTGCCATGTGTTGAAAAGGGAAGGCCGCGGACAAGTCGTTGGTGTAGCCGCAACGCCAAATCGGATACTTCGTTTTTCGCGTCTTCTGCGGATGGCACCAATTCATCCTTTTGCTGTATTATCGCAACCATTTGTCGTAGCTTTTTGTATTGTCGGATCAGTTCCGATATCCACGTGTAGACAAAAATGGATCGCAAATGTGAAAAAGAGGAGTCGTCTTGCTGATGCTGTTGATTGTGGAAACTCCCCTCTTCTTCTGGATCCAATAGCTTGTCCGCGTCGCCCACCATGACAATATTATACTGGGTATTCTTTTGTCCTAGTACTTGTAAAAAGCGAGAGGCCACCACCGTCACGGCTTTGTTGGTAGGAGCACAGACCAACAGTCGCCGAGGCTTGGTTTTGGTCGTGTTGGACTCCTCTTCGTCCTCCTCCAGGACATTCATGATATCGGGTGCCAAGAGATACCGACAAATCGTCGACACCAAGAGCGTGGATTTTCCCGTTCCAGGTGGTCCCTGCACCAAGGTAATGGTGCCAGAGACTGACTGTAGGAATTGTTTGGCAGCCTTTTCTTGGGTGGGATTCAAGGGAGGCGCTACCAAAGTGGTGTCGTCCTCACTGTCGCTGCTGGTATTGCTGGATTCTCCACTAGTAGTTGTATCTGTAACAGAAGCAGCAACAGCAGTTACATTGGCGCTTTCATCGTCATCGCTACCAGTCGAAAAGCGAATGTGTTTGGGCCAGTGTCCCAACAAGGCATGCAAAAAGAATTGATGGTTGATGGATTTTGAATTGGTACAAGCTTCAAATTGTCGCAGTTGGGAAATCAACCCTGCTACGGGTGTCACTTGGAATTGCTGTTGTGGATGGCTGGTCATGTTGTCCGCCTCGGACGACAAAAACGCCGAGGGCGGCCTCGAAAAGATCATGACGGTGAACAGTCGTTCACGTTCTATTTCTTCCCGACTGCCATAGGCAATGCATCCCAACAAGACATTCTGATCCATCATGACGGCGTTGTTGTTGTTGTTGGAACTGAAAATGTCTACCACTGTTCCCGGTTGCAAGGCAAACAGTTGATCTTTGGTAAATTTGCCAGTGCCTACCAGCCGAAAGGTCAGATGCATAATTTGTGTTTTGGGATCCCATTCGGACAGTTTCTCCAATTGTACCTTCATGGTAGCAGAATTTCGCTTGGGGATCTGTGTATTTTTGTAATTGTTGGTGTGATTATTGTTGTGATTGTTCTTTGGTTTTCCCATAGTAGTAGGACTACCACCCCATCGTTGGACCAATCCATCCGCAATCGCACACCGACTCTCTTCTAACACCAAAGCGGCTCGTACGGCAAAGTGTTCCCGTTCGGTAGGATACTTGGCTTTGAGACATTCCAGTGGAGGTTGTAAATTCACACGACGACAAATGTCCGTCCAAAGAGAATGCTGTGGTTGTTGCTTTTGTGCAGGCTCTGGTCTTTGTCGTTTCTTCTTGTTCCCAGTTATTGCGTCATTCTTGTCTACATGGAGGATGGTATCATAGTTGGAGGTATAGTGGGAAGAAGACGATGCAATAAAATTCTGAACAGATGATCTCAAGAGAGCTGCAAAAAACCGTTCGTAGGGACGGTGTTTCAGGCAATTTGGAAGGGCCTCTACTACTCCTTGGAGGTGGGATTTTGTTGTTATCGTAGTGGTGATTGTTGTTTTGGTGTTGATGGCTCTGACAGTTGGTTTCTCATTGGAAAATTTGGCCTGGTTCATCTTTTTTCGTTGTCTGCGGGATAATCTTGGTTTGACTTGCCGAGAAGAAGTAGGTGCACCATACACAAATTCGTCGTCTCCGTCATCATCACTACTAGTAGAGGTATCACTGTCACAACTGGCAGTAGCAGGAGTGTTGTTGGTTTTCCTTTGAGATTTTTCGAAACCTACAGCACTATGGTCAAATTTCTTTTTGACTTTCTGCTGTCCCGCAGCTGCTGTTGTCGATCCGGCGATATCCTTTGTGCCGGTCGAGGCATCCGCACAGTTGGTGTCGTGGTCTAAAACCGGTTCCTCCGCCTCCTCTCCTTGCTGCTCATCATCATATTCATCGATATCGTCCTCGTCTCCATACTGGTAGTACTCTTCATCATCATCATCATACGATGTATAGGTTCCAGCAAAGCTATCGGGAAGAAGTTGACGGAGTTGCCAGGACATGATAAGGATCCCGCATTGATTGGAAGTGGGAAGGTCATGGTCGCTGCTCTGTTGGTTAAAATCTAACGATGACCACTAAAATTATTGAATGGCAATCAATCATTGATGAATGGTTGCGTTTTCGGGTGTGCGTCGAAAGTATTTAAATGTGTGTGCGTCCACGGTCAGGATCGCCTGTCTTGTCTTATTAGCACAACCAGCACCTCCTGTGCAGAATACTAGCTCAACTAGAATTTACGGGAGATATCGAGCTCTCCGTGGATAGCGTTTTCGCACCACTTACCCAGCTCCCTGAAGTCAAATGTAGGAAACATTCATGAGACGCCAAACGCATGCATCGTTTCGTTTTGTCGGTGTTTGAAACAGCCGTGGTTCTGCTTCCACCAACTCCGAGCTCACCAAAAGGGATGGCGTTTCGCCATGCTAATCTGCTTCAATCCTCTCATAATTTCTTTCCATCAGAGGTAAAGTAAACATTCTGTAAGCAGTAGTAGTGTTTGATGCTTTCTCTATTTCTAACTCACCCCTTCTCAATGGCTTTGACAATGATCTACGTCCTATAGGAAGCTACCGACAAAGTGAAGAAGAAGCTTCGTCAAGGATCACAGTTCTTCTAATAACATCAGTCTCGTCAGTTCCTTTCTTCTTCAAACATGAAGTGTTTCCCTCCCATCTTCTTGTTGATTTGCTTCTTGTCATTTGGGGCGTCATGGGCGGAAGGAATCCTTCGCTTTGGTTCCGTGAACGGAATGGGTTGTGAAGACAGTCTCTTGGATAAGCATCCAGAAATTGGTTCAGCGATTGAGGATGTCTTGTATTTATGTGACATCGATAAAAAAATCATAATCCTATTCGAATATACTTTTTGCGAGTTTGGAAGAACGGACAATAAAAAAATGATCGAGGTGTCTGAAATGCTGACCAGAAGACTCAATGCAAAACACACGGAACTCTTCAATCGTTATAAGGAAAAGTGTCGCGGCCTCCGGGGTGACCAGAGTCTCGCGGAGGCCTTTTTACATCATTATTTTTTAGACACTGGGAGGATGGATGAGGCGGAATTGTAAGAGCAAGACAGGGTGCACGAGAAGGAGAAGGAACAGAAAAGGCACTGGAAAAGGCAACGAGAACGGGACTTGGAGAGGAAAAAGCAGCTGCAGAGGGGAAAGCAGCTGCATATCTTACTTTGCACTGTGATACCATTTTTATTCATCGCCTTTATTTTTGAAAGGATGAAAAAGAAATGAACGAAGGTCTCTTGGCTTGCTTGGGCACAGAGCACTCCCGTCGGCGGTAGCCCAACTATAAGGAGGATGGGGAAAAGGACAACCAGTAGTTTCAGTATATGTCTTGTGCTACAGTAGTACTCGTTTAGTTAGTTACTTTATTGATTGAGCTATGCTATAACAGCTTTGTCTGTTTCGGGCCATAATTCCATGATATGGGCACGTCGTTATTGGGCGAGTGTTGGATGCATGCTAGCATGGCATGGTCTAGTAGCTGGCTGACCCTCGGATGGATAGGGTTTTAGCGCAAAGACGCTCCGGAACCCCAGAACACCTTCCAAGCGCCAATGACTGAACGAGTTAGCTTAATTATTTGGAAATCAGCTGGCCACCATTTGTGCCGTGTCGACCCCTCGCAGGGAATTGACAATCAGGACTTTGCTTGTGTGCCACCACTCAGAGCAGCAGTGTTAAAATAGCTACAAAGCCAGTTGGGTTTTGATCTAGTTTTGAGTTCAACTTTGACTTGCTTGGGGGACCGGTGTCAGCAAAATCGCACCCCTAAGCAAAAATGCCCCATGTCGACCCCATGTGGTCCTTTCCCAAATCCAACTGCTCTGTCACATGTCTTTCCAAAAATCTGCAGCACAGCTGCACCGGAGGCTGTTGGGGCAATGTTTGGAGCGGTGACAGCACGACCATGACTGACTTTGTTGTTGGTTGTCATTTCATCTGTGTCATCTGTGTTGCGCATGCCACCGTGAGTCCTGTTCTGCTGCGCAACGTGTCAAAGTCAAAGCAACAGCAACAATCACGAAATGACGCTGCGGCAACAACAATGCCAGCCGTCATCTGCGTCACCCGTGAGACATGGAGATTGACAGCCAGCTGCAATTGGCTGTGCTGAACACTCAAGAGATGGACAAACCATGCAATGCGCAGAAGGCGCCCAACACCAAGGCGCTTGAGCGCTGCCAGCGCTGCCAGAACGAGTGGCCGAACGACCCTTTCAACTTCCATTTGACAGCAGAGAGGGTTTGTTGCTTTCTGTTCTGTCAAGAATTTCGTGAACAGAAAGCCAGAGGTGGGAATTGCAGAAGGGCACCATTTCAGTGCTCAAGAATGCAAGGATGCCATTGGGTCAGTGGAGACGGCACAACAATTGTCCAAGACCGAAGAAGCCAGTTTGACAGTTTTCAGTTGGCCAACACAAGGTTGCGTTCCGACGCACTTGCAAACTGCAAGTGACTGACAACCAAACGTCTCTTCATTGGGAGGCGATGCGGACCATGAATTGTGAGGAGGTGATGAGACATGTGGGAGGACAAGCAGCTGATGTGCGCCGTGACCGACTGCGCTGAGAAAGTTGCCGATGAGTTTGCTCCACCAACAGTCATCGAACAACGCGCGGAGACAGAAGAGAAGATGTGGCAAGATTCATTGGAAGACATGGGCCCGCGTTTGATGCTGACCAATCTGCGACACAGGTGCTGCGTGCTGC
>Ga0163148_10001803_pt1 | contig 27134 bp, 28 predicted proteins | sample OliLakLV19MP7P2_FD_148606 | JGI IMG/M metagenome (GOLD analysis project Ga0163148, IMG submission 148606) | Freshwater microbial mat bacterial communities from Lake Vanda, McMurdo Dry Valleys, Antarctica- Oligotrophic Lake LV.19.MP7.P2 | ecosystem: Environmental > Aquatic > Freshwater > Lake >... | reverse complement strand
ATACTGAATTATACTTATTCCTAAGCTCAGACAGGCTATCTAGGAAGCTTAAATACTTATATAAACTGCAACGTTACTAATAAAATCTAATTCTTAACTTTCTATTAAAGCTTATTCTCCTGCTTTTCTAATATCTTCAAGAATAAGTTTTTTCATTGGCATAAATGCTTCAACAACCTTTTCTGCTTTTTTAGGATCTTTCATAAGTTCGTCTAAAATTCTAGGTGTTATTTGCCAAGTTACCCCAAATTTATCGGTACACCATCCACATTGTTCTGATTCTGGGACTGCTGACAGCTTTTCCCAGAAATGATCAATCTCTTCCTGAGTTTCGCATTCTACAACAAATGACACTGCACCATTGAGTTTAAATACTTCAACTGATCCACCATTTAGGGCCATAAATTTTACTCCATCTAGCTCACACTCAGCAGTCGATACCATTCCTGCAGGCATTCCTGAGGCTTCTTCACCAGCTTTAGTAGTTTTTGTGATATCTCCCATTTTTCCAACATGTCTTCCTCCTGGGGCTGAATTGAAGATATTTACATAATAGTTTATGGCTTCTTCAACATTCTTATCTGTAAACCAGATGCAATTAAACAGTTTTGACATTGTATTATTAATAATAATTTATAGTAGTTTAGTATTACTTTACCATGAGGAGTGGAATGAAGTCTAAACTTCCGGTAAATATAATGTAAAATTATTAAATTGACCGCACTAGGTAATTTATATTTTGAATTAGTTGAGGGCTTATTTTAGTAAGCCCTCAGACAACATATCAGTTATCGGCGTTTATTGTTCTTGTTATTACGTTCACGTTCTGCCTGAGCACGGCGTTGTTTTTCCGCACGTTCACGAGTTTCACGCTCCTTACGTGCTTGATATTCACGCTGTTGTTGTTCTTGTTGCAATTTACGAGCTTCATACTCACGTTGTTTCTGTTCGTGCTGGCGTTGCCGCTCAGCCTTTTGAGCTTCTTGCTGTGCTTTTCTGGCTTCGAATTCGCGTTGTTTCTGAGCTTGTTCAGCTTTTCTAACTTCGTAATCTCGATTTTGCTGTGCTTTTCGTTCCTGATACTCACGATCACGCTGTGCCTTTTGAGCAGCTTGACGTTTACCTAAAGCTTCAAATATCGAGTCTATCCTACGGATTAACTCGTCCTTCTTGTCTTTGGGCATAGCCCGAACTTCTAACACAGCTTTTTTAAGAGCCGCAAGTTCAGCCCTAATAGAACCAAAGTCAGATGTCGCATATTGTGTGCGACTACTTAGGTCATTGGCCTTGTCTGAGAGTTCGCGATATGCTACCTGGGCATGTAAATCTTGCTGATTACGCTCTGCGGCAAGCTTCCTATTCAAGATTTCGAATCCTGATGAGATTCGTTTGAACAACTCATCTCGCTGTTCTCGGGAAAGGTTAGCTTGCTTCAAATGAGTTTGGGCAGCAATCAGTTTAGACTTTGCTTCCCTCAAATCACTTGCAACCCCAAGGTACTGAGTGGCTTCAGCAACAATGCGCTTTGCCTCATCGTAAGCTACTGCTTGCTTATTCTTGTTGTCACCTTCTTCTTTCCTTTCTCGCAGTTCAAGCTGTTTGAAGGCATCGTCAATGCGACTTCTAAACTTTTGACGATCTTCCTTTGAAAGCTTTGCTTCATTGACTTGTTTACTGGCGGCAATAAGCTGTGGTCGTATGCCCTTGAGTTCTTGTGCATGTGTTACTAGCTTTAAGACAGCATTTACAATAGGGTCAATTCGTTTTCGCTCAGCTTCATTTCCATCACTGATACTGACTCCTCTTTCGTTCTCACGTAATTGAGACAGTAAATCATACACCTGTCTTAAGTCATGCATAAGCTCGGAATACTGCCTCGATTTAGAGTTATTACCTCCGTATTGACGCTTAACACTATCCTGTAGAGATCGAAATCGATCCGCTAAAGACTGATCATATCGCCTCGCATTTCCGACATCTGTATGTAAATCCCTTATACCTGCTTTCAGTGCTGTGAAGGTATCGTCTTGGTTTTTATCCCCGTGTACCTTCTTTAATTCTGTTAGCCTCCTTTCATCAACTACGGATTCCTTACTTCCAGTGTCATACGTGATTGTATAACTAGCCGCATTAATCGTGTCCTGTGTTTCCTGTAGAGTTCGTTTATATCTAGAATACCCCCAGTTTCAAGATCGTATACATAGTGTGCATGCAAGTACGGAAATTCCCTTTTTTTCTCGTCTAGGAGATTAGTGAATATTTCAACACTTCCGTATTCCTCGATTATTCTCAATATCGGGATTAGGTAAAAGTTTACTCGATTCCCGTTTGACTGTTCAACGCACAAACAACTATACCTTTTACCATCTACAATAGCATTGACTGTAGAATATTTCGGCTTTTCGATTGGCATGATTACTCCTGAGATGTTTTCAAAGTTCGTTATCAGTTAGGGATAACAGGTTGAATTATATCAAAGAGAATATGTAATATATATGTATTACATTACAATTTTTAATATGGAGAATATAAGTGCGATATAGGAATGTCAATTACAGCTTTGTCAAAACTCTTAGTATTGATAATACCTAAATCAATAAGCTTTTTAAATGCCGTTTGAACAAGTTTGTAAGATTCTTCAGTACCATAACCATATTCATCCGAAAACAAAATACTTAGAAAGTTCAAAATTCTTCTAGCAAATACATCCTTTTCAGTAACTTCGTTATTTATCAAATAATCTAAACCGACTAACCCAAAAAGATAATTAAAACTCTCAAAAGAATTTTCATCATGCTCAAAACTTAAAAAGAAGTTAATAAATCTTTCATCTTTTCTAGTAATATCTTTTTCATTAATCCACTCTAATAAAACTTTAACAGATTTTTCTCTTTCTGGAAAAGTTTGTAAGAATTCAACAATAGTATCCAGATTAACTAATTTATTGGTTATAGCAAATTGATATCCAGTAAAAGTTTCAATTTCTTTTATAATCTCTGTTTTATCTCTTGGCTCGATTTCTTTATGCAAAATATCAAGTTGCTCCAGAAAAGAATTTTTATCAATCTCATTTACTTTTAACTCTTGTAATAATTTATGGTAAGGACTAAAAAAATCCTTCTTTTTAAAAATACCCATTCTTCTGTGTTCTGTATAAATTCGATTTTCTGATGTAAGAATTTCTAGAATATGATCAATAAATTTGTTTTCAAAACTTACATCGTATCTTTTATAACCATAAATATAATCTAAATAATGGCTATTTGTGTTTAAAAATTGAATAAATAAATTTTCCTTTTCTAAATCTATATCACATACGATGACATCGACAAGGATAGTAAGAGCATTTAATTCTTCAGGATAAACTTTTAAGGTTTTGAGCAGTTTAGTCTTATCTATTGGGGATACTTTTGGTAATTTAGTCCAGTTAGGTATTTTATTTACTAAAATTTCTAACTCTTTATCATCTTGGTCTTGTTGAGTCTTCCTTAATTCTTCTTGTGCCTTCTGTTTTTCTAGATCCTCATCGGCTTCTTTAGCAAGTTTATTCCACTCGTCCTCAGTTAAAATATGTAAATAAGATTCAGGTACATAATCATTTAAAATTTCATCTTTTCCTTTTTTCTTATTCATATTATTTATTTTAAACTGACCCCACCGAGAATCGAACTCGGATTCTTGCCTTGAGAAGGCAATGTACTAACCGTTATACGATAGGGCCATTTACTTATTAACTACCGATTTTAACATTTAACACCACAGAACGTTATCACCGCGAGGGTGTATGTATCTTGCGAATTTCGACCTTTGTCTCAATTGCAATCCACTTAACGATAGGGCCATTTTACTTATTAATTAATCCGATGTTTCCAGTACTCCAATAGTACCATCAACTTCTACTGCTTTAATTTCTTCAATCTTTTCAATATGCTCATCCAATGCTTCTTTATCTCTTAACACAACTGCTGCTTCAAATTCTTGTCGTAATCTTAAGACTTCAACTTTATCAAAGCTTCTACCTATTTTCAATCCATTTTCAATTCTATGTTTAAGTATTCCTTCATCAAAAACCTTAAGTTCTGGGACAAGGTAAACTCCTCTACCGTTTTCTTTAAATGCGGGATCTACTTTAACAAAATTATTAAAGTAGACTACCCTTACCATATCCATTTTATTGTGTCTTTGCCTTGTTACTACACAAGTTCTTACAGGAACACCCATTTTATTTTAGTTTTAACTAAATATTCAATAAAGACGTATTTCTAATTAATTACATATCATTCTTCTGTCTCTTCTACCTCTTCAACTTTGTTAGCATCAGTATCTTTTTTAGCTACTTCAGCTTCATCGTTTTCACCTTGAATATCTAACTGCCATCCTGTTAATTTTGTTGCTAACCTTGCATTTTGACCCTCTTTACCAATTGCTAAAGATAATTCTGAGCTTGGAACAACAACTAGTGCTGCTTGTACATCTTTATCTTTTATTTCAACCTTAATCGAGTTAGCTGGTCTAATAGCATTCATAATAAATTGTTCAATTGATTCATCCCAAAGAATGATATCGATTTTTTCCTCAAAGTTACCATTTTTAAGTTCATTAGAAATAGCGTTAATTCTAACTCCCTTTTGCCCAACGCAAGATCCAATTGGATCAACACCTTGAGACACACTTCTAACAGCAACCTTACTTCTTGATCCAGCTTCTCTAGCAATTTCCATAATTTCTACAGTTCCTGATTCAATTTCAGGAATTTCCATAGCAAATAACTCCCTTAAGAAGTCTTTATCTGATCTTGATATAAGCATAAATTTACCTTTTATATCTTCCTCTATTCCCTTTAGTAAAACTTTTACTTGTGAACCCAATTTATAATATTCAGTTAATACTCTTTCAGATTTAGGCATTATTGCTTTTGCTTTACCTACTTCGCAAATAACGTCTCCTTCTGGCATTACTCTTTGAACAGTAACATTGATAATTTTGCCAACTTTATCTGTAAATTGTCTTAATACAGCTTCTTTCTCCGAATCTCTTAATTTTTGTAAAATTACCTGCCTAGCTGTTTGTGCAGCAATTCTCCCAAAGTCAACGTCTCCAGTTACATCCATCTCTAAAATATCTCCTAATTCTGCATTCCTTTTAACTTTTTTCGCATCATCTAAAAAGATTTCAAGAACATGCTTTGTTGGTCTTTCAACAACTTCTCTTTTAACTCTTACAGATAAGTCTCCCTTTTCTGGATCCATGTTTACTTGTACTGATTCCTCTTCTTCTTTATCAAGGCCGTGAGAATCCATGAAAATAATCTTTAAGGAATATTTTATTGCATCCAAAATTTCGTCTGCATCAATTTTTCTCTCTGCCGCAATCTGTCTAATTGCAGACATAACTTCTGTTGTTTGTGACATATTTGTACTTTAATATTAATTAATTTTTATTGTATAAGACTTAGAAATATTATATACATTTACTAAGTCTCTAGCTAAGTCTTTTATTTATATGAATTACCCCTTTTGTATTACTTAGCTAAAGCTAAAATAATATAAAAAAAGCTGAAACACATTAAAGTTCAGCCTTAAACTAAATAAGATTATACCACCTAAGCGCAAAGTTAGGAATACCAATAGACCTATTCCTTAGGGTAAAAGCTTTAACCTTAATTTAGATTAGAATCTAGGACTGAAATTAAAGGTTATAGCATTTTGAGCGCGAGCTCAAACAAATCAAATAAGACATATTTCTTATAGCTAAAAGACTTAGCCTGTACTAAAGTTAGTGTTAATAATAAACCTAAGTCTTATATCATTTAAACGTAAGTTTAGAAATACCAATAGGCCAACTTCTTATAAGTAAAACCTTTGGTCTAAATTCAGCTATAATATCGAAAATTGAATCCAAAGGTTGTATCACATTTGGGTCTTTTTAAGTTAAAATGGAGCAAGTATGAAGATCAAACGACCCCTTATAAACCAGTTTTACGAAGAAGATACTAAGGAACCCAAAGAGCATAAAGATCAGCCTTTGGAACGTCCCTCTTTTGCATATATAAAACCCCTTGAACAGGCAAAGTACGAACTTGATAATCCTGATATGGTAAAAGAAGTTATTATCCAAACAAAGCCTTCAGATGAGTTCCTAAAATATAAAGCTAGAACGGAAGCTGATACTAAAGCCAAGCTCGAAGCTGCAATTAGTGCCATTGAAGCAGAAAAGTTAGATCAATTAGTACAACCTGTCGATTTTCAAACAGAACCTGCTTTACCTAAAAGCGCAGTTAGGGCTGACGAAATGCCACAACCTTTAAAAGTTGAAAAGAAAGTAAAGATTTTAGATCCTCAATTAGATCAGTTAGATTTCGGAATTACCCCACGAAAACTTACACTTAGTCAAAGATTTGAATTTTTTAAAATGTATTTTGAAAGAAGACAGGAAATCCTTGAAATATCTATGCTATGGAAAAATCCTTCGCTACCTTTTAATATAATTTCGGTCATATTCGTGATAAGTCTATTGTTTATAGGCGGTGTTTTTGAATTTGATAAAATACCTTTGAAAATTCCATTATTCTATAATCATGTAGAAAAATCGTGGGAACAGACAGATAAGTCAACAGTATTTATAATGGGTACAATCCTTTTAGTGACAGAGGGGATTTTAATAAATTTAATAATAAAAATATTTAAGAGCGATAGAAGATTAGCATTAACATTGTCTTGGGTGATAACATTTATTAATGTACTTATGATAATTGCTGCACTGCAGATTTATTCGTTAATCACTTAAAATGGATTTGCTTACTAATCCCTACATAATAAATAATATTTCTATTGTATTAGGCTTTGCTTTAATGGCCTTCGTAATTGCGTTTCTTTTAACCCCATCTATGGGGAAATTAGCTATTCGAGTTGGTGCAGTTGACTTACCGGCGTGGTTGAGAGCAAAAGGTGAAAGGGGTATAACTACTAGAATTCATGAATATGTTTATCCAAAACTAGGAGGACTTGCTGTTATTGCGGCTATATTAATTACGATTGCAGCAAATAGAGATTTTCTATCGGTGGGTAAAGGAATTATTTTAGGAATTATTATTATTGGAATTACTGGATTTTTAGATGATAAATTTGAGCTAAACAGTAAACTTCAATTACTCGGCCAAGTATTAGCCGCCGGAGCAGTTGTGGCTTCGGGAATAAGTATTACTTCAATAAATTTTCTATCTCTCCAATTAAATTTTGATGCCTTCTCAACAATTATTAGATTTGCAGATTTTACTTATAATTTTATATTTCCCGCCGATATATTAACAATACTATGGATTGTTGGTTTAATAAATGTGATTAATTGGGTGGGAGGAGTAGATGCACTAAACGGTACCGTTACAAGCATTGCTCTATTCACATTAATGCTAATTAATTTAGCAAATGGAAACGTTGCATTGGCTGGGATTATTGCTATTCATTTAGGGGCAGTTTTGGGTGTATTACCTTTTAACTATCCTCCAGGGAAAATTATGTACGGTTCTTCTGGCGATTATCTAAATGGATTTTTACTTGCAGTTTTTGCAATTTTGGGAAGCACTAAATGGACTGCATCTATGATTATTCTGGCAATGCCCATATTAGATGGGATGATAGTAGTTTATATGAGATTTAAATCGAATCCTCACTACTTAAAAACTCCATTGAAAATATTGCAAGTAAGTGACAAGAATCATTTACACCACAGGTTATTGGATGCAGGTTACTCAAAAAAAACCGTTACATTAATTGAAGCATCAATGATGGTTATAGTTTGTACTATAGCTTTAATATTTAGTAATCTAAGAACAGATGCATTAGCCTTTATTATAGGTGTTGCATTCTTATTTGTTAGTTTTGCTGTAATCTTTGTACTTAAAAAAAGAGGGCAAAGAAAAAATAGAGCTGATGAAATATTGGACGAAATTAGAGCCTCAGAGCTTCCAGAAGAAAAGGAAATGGTAATTAACACCGTTTACGGAGAAGATAAAGAGAATGAAAAATACAGATATTAGTTTAACTTTCTATAGCCTCGCAAAGCTTTTAGTACTTAACACATATACACATTAACGTTGCCATTTTTCAGCAGCAAATGCTATGTACCTAACTTTAGAGCTGCCGGAAGAAGTTCAAGGCTTTATCGAAGTGTGAGGTTCAGACCTGGAACAGAAAGCTACTATTCATCCAGGTTTATAAAGGTCACAAATGTACACTTGGCTAGGTACTAGACTGTCAAAGCTGAGGACGGAAGTATTGACGAGGGAACAGCAGTCCGTGGCATAATTGACCTTAATGATCGAAGTGTCTATATAGTAATGACTCTTAAAAGCTAAAGCGAATACAATGAAACCGTCGAACACAACGAAGAGGACCTATAGTCCTTCACCACCCAACTGAACTTCATGAAATATAGAAATCCTGCACTATAATTTCTATATATCCATGATATAATTACTTGACTACTCTTTCTCAAGGAGTTAATCATATGTATTGCTCTGCTCCAAAAGGCACCGTGGTTGAAGTGATGGATAAACACGGAAACATTATTTTCTGGGTAAAACCCAGAAAGAATCTTGAAGTGATTAGACAATACTTCAGTTTTAACCTTGATGCAGATGTGGTTAAAGTCATGGATGAGGAAGGAAGAGTTGGACTCGTCTACAGAAGCAGTGTCGAGTTCAAAGATTAGTTTAAAGAGCCGCTTTATTAGCGGCTCTTTACCAACAAATACATTGTCATCATCTCTATATATTTGCTATATACAACTTTGTTGCCATTTTATGGTAACTAATGTATAATAAAAGAAAGGACGATTCACCGAATCGTCCTTTTAACTTTCTAAATTGTAAAACTCTTAAGCAATAACTTCAGAAACTTTTACTACTTCAAATAAGTTAGGGAAGTAAGTACCTCCATCTACAGGGCTTTTGCCTATAAATAATATTCTTGAATCATTGGTAACAATTCCTAGATTTAAACTTTCATTTACAAGACCTTTAATAGCCAAATCTCTTTCTTTAAATGTATTTTTATAAGTATAAGCTCTGTTTACTCCTTTACTTAGTGCAAGCCTTCTTGAGTAAATATCTTCACTTACGAATGCATAAATTGGTTGTTTAATTCTATGTCTCCCTAATAATCTTGGAGTTAATCCAGTTCTAGAGGCAATAATTACAACATCAATATCAGATTCCATATTAATACACATTTCTGCAGCAGCCTTTGTAATTGCGTCTCCTTCTATTGAAGATGATGCTCGCGTAGTCATAACCAATGGCGTAACGTGCTTTTCAATCTCTAAAGAAATTTTTGTTAGTTCCTTTACAGCTTCAACTGGGTATTTACCTGCAGAACTTTCACCAGATAACATTACAGAGTCACTTCCCATTAATACTGCCGTTGCAACATCATTTACTTCTGCTCTAGTTGGTCTTGGATTAGTAATCATAGACTCTAACATTTGAGTCGCAGTAATTACTGGTTTACCAAGTGCTACACATTTTTCTATTAATAGTTTTTCAACCATTGGAACTTTTTCTAATCCCAGCTCCACACCTAATCCACCTCTAGCAACCATTACCCCTTCCACTTCTTCTAATATTTCATCAATGTTTTTAACACCTTCTGCATCCTCTATCTTTGCAATTAATTTCATTTCGGACCCTTCAAGATATTTTTTAATCTCTCTTGCGGATTCGGCATTTTGAACAAATGAGGCTGAAACAAAATCCCAACCTAATTTAATTGAATGTTTTAAATTAATAATATCTTTTTCTGTTAAAGATGAAGTAGCAAAATCGGCTCCTGGCAAATTTAGAGCTTTGCCTGGTTTTAGAAATTCACCAAATACAACTTCGCAATGCATTTTATCACCAACAATTTCTTTAATTATAAGTTCGGTATCACCATCTCCAATTACAACTCTCTGACCTACAGTTAATACTTTGTACAAGTCAGCATAGTTTCCTGGATAAATTTCTGAGTCTGCACCATTTCCAATAATAATTTGATCGCCTGGTTTAATAACCTTGGCTTCGGCAAATTTATTCATTCTAACCTCCGGACCTTTAACATCCATCATTAAAGCAACTTCGCTAGAAACATCTCTAACTAATTTTGTAACTTTATCTAACTCTGCTTCATCAGCAAATGCTCCATTAACTCTAGCCACATTCATTCCAGCTTCTATCATTTGTCTCATAACTTCAGGATCCCAGCTGGTTGGTCCTATAGTACAAACTATTTTAGTCTTTTTAGAAAAGTCCATTTGTTATTGTTAATATTTATAATCAACAGGAATTTTAAATCATTTTACATAATAATTCCAACCTGTAATAACAATTTGCAAAATTAGTAACTTAATAATATGATTTAAGGTACTTTTATCTTAAATTAAAAAAACTATGTCAAAAATTACAAAAGTATTTGCAAGACAAATAATCGACTCTAGAGCAACTCCAACTATAGAAGTAGATTTATGGTTAGAGGATGGATCTTTTGGGAGAGCTGCTGTGCCAAGTGGAGCATCCACAGGCACTCATGAAGCATTAGAATTAAGAGATGGCGATAAATCGATGTATTTAGGAAAGGGAGTTTTAAAGGCTGTTGAAAACGTAAAGATTACAATTTCAAATGAAATAACTGGTAAGGAATATGCAACACAAGAAGATTTAGATATGGCTTTATTGGCCTTAGATGGAACTGAAACAAAATCAACTTTAGGTGCTAATGCAATATTGGGAGTTTCTTTAGCTTATGCCAAGGCTTGCGCTGAATCTTTAAAACTTCCTTTATTCAAGTATATTAGTCAATTATACGGGAATGCAGGCTTAAAACTTCCAAGACCAATGTTTAATATTATGAATGGTGGAAAGCATGCAAATTGGTCAACAGATATTCAGGAATTTATGATTGTAATGCCTAATGCTGAATATGCAGATCAAGTAAGAATGGCTTGCGAAGTATTTATGAACCTTGAAAAGATTTTAAAAGAAAGAGGAATGAATACAAATATTGGTAATGAAGGTGGATTTGCGCCAGGCTTCAAAAATAATGAAGATGCGTTTGATTTAATTGCAGCTGCTGTAGAAAAATCTGGATACAAGATGGGAACAGATGTAATGTTTGCCTTGGATATTGCTGCAAGCGAATTTTATAATGCAGAAAAAGGAATCTACCATTTAAAAACAGAAGATAAAGAGTTATCTAAAACAGAATGGATGGAAAAAGTAGTTGGGTGGACTCAAACTTACCCATTTATTAGTATTGAAGATCCATTTGGTGAAGACGACTGGGCAAGTTGGACAGAATTTACTTCAAAAGTTGGGGATAAATTACAGGTAGTAGGAGATGACTTACTTGTGACAAATGTAAAAAGGGTGGAAAGAGCTATTACAGAAAAAGCTTGTAATGCTTTATTAGTTAAAGTAAATCAAATTGGGTCTTTAACTGAAACATTGAAAGCTATGAAAATGGCTCAAGATGCTGGTTGGAATAATGTAATGTCACACAGATCCGGTGAAACTGAAGATGTAACAATTAGTCACATTGCAGTTGGAACAGGCTGTGGACAGTTAAAAACAGGAGCACCTTCAAGAGGCGAAAGAACTGCTAAATATAATGAGATTTTAAGAATTTCAGAAGAAATATAATCGTGTAAAAATGCGCTCGGCACCCATTGGGTGCCGATCGCTCTTAGCCTTCCTTCTGGAAGTAAAGAATTGCAAAAAGCAATGCAGTTCCTCCCAGAATGATTTTGATCGCGTCCGGATTTCCCGTAATCATTGTGAGAGCAATAATTCCCCCAACGATTTTAGAACTTGCATGGGCTTGACCCCAGAGTTTTGACGCTCCGTGATTCCACGCCCAAACAAAGATTCCCAGCAGGCAAAATGCCACCGCTGTATATATACCAAGTTCTGCGAGGACTTCTCCGTTAATTCCGATGACTTCTACTAGAATTGCAAGTAGAAATCCCAAGAATCCCAATAAAATACCAAGGCAGATATAGACGCCTGAGTTCCCCCAGGCTTCAATCAACCGATCGGTCATCTTATCAATGTTCTTCAACACCAGATATCACCTTTGATTAAGAGCGGATACACATATAGTATACACCCATGCGGTGCTATAGTCAATATATAGCATGTACTGACTTGATAGTCAAAAATAACTACTCTGACGGGGGTACATCATCAAGTGGTACAATTTCATAATCCATCCCGTTAATTTCCCTTGCATTATCAGCATATAACCAGTATTCGTAAAACTGAAAAATAGGTCTTTGTGAATTTGAAATTGCTTGAGGGTATTTTGCTGGCTTTAAGACTATGCTTGTGAATATATAATTTTCTCCTAGTGGAGATTCCCAAATTACTGGCTTACCTTGTAAAGCAGAGCTAAGTGCTTTATCCATTTCTTGAATAAATACCTTATTTTCAAATATTTTTCTTAAAGCTTCTCTAAGTTCTTCTAACGGATTTTTTGATGAGTCATCTAAATTTAAATCTGGCATATATTTATAATTTACTAAATAAAGTTGTTGTTGATTTATTTGAGACTTGAGCTATTGAATCTTTGATAATTTTTGCAGATTCACTCAAATGCTGTTTTTCTCCTATATCTAGTGGGACTTCCTTGTAAATTTCAGCACCACCGGAGCTAAGCTTGGTGGGAACTCCAATAGCAACACCCTCCAAACCATATTCGCCATTTAAAACAACACTTAAGGGCATTATTCTATGCTCATCCCTAATAATTGCTCTACAAATTCTAGATACTGCTGCACCAATTCCAAAATAAGTTGCTTTTTTACCTTCGATTATTTTGTAAGCCATTTCACGCACTCTGCTTTTTACAGTTTCTCGGTACGCTTCATCAACAGTAATTATTTCTGATAATTTTACTCCTCCAATATTTGCACTACTTAAAGCAGGAAAAGAGCTATCTCCGTGTTCACCTAAAATATATGCATGAACATTTATTGGGTTAACATTTAAATCTTCATGTATTAGACCTCTTAATCTTGCAGTGTCTAAAAAAGTACCACTTCCGAAAACCATACCATTAGGTAATCCCGATTCTGTTGCTGCAATATAAGTTAATACATCTACAGGATTGGTAATCATAAGAATAAAAACTGATTTTTTAGTTTCTTTAATTTTTGAAACTATATCTCTAATTATTTTAGCGTTAATAGTTAGTAGATCAAGTCTTGTTTGACCATCCTTTTGCGCAGCTCCAGCAGTTACAACAATAATATCACCATCTTTTAAGTCTGAATAAGTAGCATATAAGACTTCCACTCCATTAGTAAAATTGGCAGCATCGTGCATATCTAATACATTTGCTTTTGCTAAGTCTTCTGCAATATCAATTAATAAAACAGCTTTAGCAGTTTCTTGAACAACCATAGTATATGCAGCTGTTGAACCTACCATTCCAGCTCCAATCACTACAACTCTACCTGAAGGAGTTACCTTATCCATACGATTTAATTAACAATATAAATTATGCCAAACCAATTTCCTTACACAAATACACATCCTGTACAGCATTCAATATCGAAACTCCTTCAGACATTGGTCTTTGAAATGCTTTTCTTCCTAATATTAAACCCGAACCTCCAGCTCTTTTATTTATTACTGCCGTTTCAAGTGCTTCCCTTAAGTCATTTGCGCCACTGGCACCTCCTGAGCTTATTAAAGGAATCTTGCCCATATAACAGTTTGCAACTTGATATTTTGCCATATCAATTGGGTGGTCAGTTACTAATTCAGAATACATTCTCTCATCTAATTTTCCATAAGATGAACCTCCTGTATTTAATGCTCTATACCCTGCATTATTTTCTGGCAACTTTTGTTTAATAATATCGGCTTCAATAGTAACTCCTAAATGATTTGCCTGCCCAGTAATGTCCGCAGCTGATTCGTAGTTAATTTCACCCACTTTAAATCCTGGATTTCTTACGTAACACCATAAAATAGTAAACATGCCTAGTCTATGTGCTTCTGCAAATGCTCCTGAGACTTCCTGTAATTGTCTATTAGACTCAGGTGATCCAAAGTAAACCGTAGCTCCCACTCCCTTTGCCCCCATATCAAATGCTTGTTGTACTTGCCCAAACATTATCTGGTCGTGCTTATTAGGAAATGTTAATAATTCATTATGGTTAAGCTTAACTACAAATGGAATTTTATCAGAGTATTTTTTACTAACTAATCCCAAAACACCTAAAGTAGATGCTACTCCGCTACAATTAGATTCCAACGCTAATCTAACAATATTCTCAGGATCAAAATACATAGGATTTTTAGCAAAACTTGCTCCTGCAGAATGTTCAATTCCTTGATCAACAGGAAGTATGGATAAATAACCTGTATTAGCTAGCCTTCCATTTGAATAAATTTTCTTTAGGTTTTCAAGTACCTTTTCGTTTCTATCTGAACCATACATTACGTCGTCCACCCAACTACCCGAAGGTGTATAAAATGTTTGTCCTGCAAAAGTTTGTGATTTAAACCCTAGTAAGTATTCGGATTTATCGGCCAGTGCACTTTGAATGTGTGAATAATTCATAATTAAAATTTAATAATATTTATAACCATAATATATTTAAGCGAATGGCTTAGCAAGTTCCATTGCCTTTGCGTATTTATCTTCAGCTAAACAAAATCTTGAAGATACTATAGCTCCATCAGCTCCTAACCTAATTCCTGCTTCAATATCTTCTGCAGATGCAACTCCTGCACCCATTATTGCTTTAGATTTTCCCTTAACCAAACTAATAAATTCAATTACACTTTCAGGTCTTTCGCTCGATATTGATCTACCTGTACCAATTAAATCCTTATTTTCAAATGCAATTGCAAAAGGTTGAGCTTCCAAAACTATTTTCACTTCTTCTAAGCTTTCGACACAAACAATTAATTTTAATCCTGTAGCTTGTACATCTTTTATATATTGAACAATATTACCGTCCAATACTCTATGCTCGGCATGATTTAAAAAAGAATATTCAATTCCTGAATTTAATAAATTTTCTGCAACAATCCACCCTGTTGTTTGCCCAGGTTTTTTATTATCTACATGCTGCGAAACAATATTTAATTCAGGATAAAGACTTTTTCCTAATCTTAAATCTATATTTGATGCCACTGTATATATGTGTTGATTTAATTCAGGGAAATCTTGATTTAGTTTTTTAAGTGCATCCATTGTTTTAATAAATCCTTCTCCAGTTGTCTCTTCATAGTTTTTTAAGTTCAAAAATAACATAGGTATTATTTAATAAGTATTAATTGCATAACAATAATCTAAATCTAACATACATGTTTATTTAGTCAAGACAATTGATTCTTGACCATTATACATATAAAGTTTTAGAATGAATTGTTTTAAATATTAAATTAGATATATGGCTATAAGAGTAGCAATAAATGGATTTGGAAGAATTGGAAGGCTGGTATACAGAGCTTTGTTAGAACGAGATATGTTAAATGGTGAAGTAGAAGTTGTTATAGTTAATGATCTTGTACCTGCAGAAAACTTAGCCTATTTACTTAAATACGACACTACACACGGTAAATTACCTTACAATGTAAAAGCAATAGATGAGAACACAATTCAGGTTGGTAATAGAACCTTAAAAACAATAGCAGTTAAAGCAGCTCCTGCAGAGTTACCATGGAAAGATTACAATATTGATATTGTAATTGAGTCTACAGGAATGTTTACAAAAAAAGCAGATGCAAGTGGACATTTAACAGCAGGTGCAAAAAAAGTTATTATTTCCGCACCCTCTGATGAAGATGTTAAAACAATTTTAATTGGTGTAAATGATGATCAGTACAATGGAGAGGATCTAGTTTCAAACGCAAGCTGTACAACAAACTGCTTAGCTCCACTTATACATGTTTTATTAAAAGAAGGAATTGGTGTAGACGAGGGATTAATGACAACATCACATGCATATACTGCATCTCAAACAATTATGGATGGACCATCAAAAAAAGCATTTAGAGATGGTAGAGCTGGAGCAATGAATATTATTCCTGCCTCAACTGGTGCTGCTAAGGCAATTGGATTGGTATTACCTCAAGTAAAAGGGAAACTAACTGGTATGGCATTAAGAGTTCCAGTATCCGATGTTTCATTAGTTGATCTAACATTTAAACCAACACGAGACACTTCATTAGCTGAAATAAATTCAGTAATGAAAAAGGCATCGGAAACTTATTTAAAGGGAATTTTAAACTATACAGAAGAGCCGTTGGTTTCCAGTGATTTAATTCATGATCCTCACTCATCTACTTACGATTCAACTGCTAGTATTGAATTGAACCCAAGGTTTTTTAAACTTATTGCATGGTACGATAATGAATGGGGATTTTCCCACAGAATGGCTGATCTTTTAAAGATTGTTACAGATAAAATGCAGTAATAACTGAGCGCGAAAGCGCTCTTTTATTTTGATAATTCGATTATTTAATAAATATGTATAAAGTAAAAACTGACTTAAATAAATTCTCATATAAAAATATAGATTTTAATAACGCAAGGGTAATTGTTAGAACCTGTTTAAATGTAACTGTAAATTCCGAAGGTAAAGTTACTGATCCAACAAGATTTTACGAGTCGCTTCCACTAATAAAAGATATTGCATTAAATGCACAAAATGTTGTACTTACAGCTCACCTAGGTAGACCAGAAACAAGAGAAAAAAGATCCTCATTTTGGAATGTTGCGGAAATGTTGATCGAATCATTAAGAAACGATAACGTAGAAGTAGTATTAGTAGATGACCTTACCGATGAATGGATAGATAAAATTACACATAATGTAAACACACCAACAATCAAAAAAATATATTTAATAGAAAATATTAGATTTTTTAAGGGAGAAGATTCCAAAGATAACGCAGAAAGAATGGAGTTTGCGAAACAACTTGCAACACTAGGCGATACATTTATAAATGATGCATTTGCTGATTATCGAGAATCAGCATCCAGCTACGATTTAGCAACACTATTACCAAGCTACTTGGGTCCTGCATTTTTAAAAGAAGTGGATGCATTATCAAAATTTAATAACCCAGATATGCTGGTATCTATTTTAGGTGGAGCAAAACTTTCGGAAAAACTAGATGCATTAAACTCATTGGCTGAAATCTCGGAGAAAGTTGTAATTGGCGGAGCTATGGCTTATACATTATTAAAAGCAAAAGGGGTTGAAGTTGGAAAATCATTAGTTGAAGAAGATAAACTAGATTTAGCAAAAGATGTAATTGCAAAGTATGTAGATAAAATTGTATTGCCTGTAGATCATTTAATTGCTAGCGAATTTAGTGAGGAAGCATCTAAACACTACGAACAAACAACTGATGTAAATATTCCAGCTGATAAAATAGCCATAGATATAGGCAGAAGAACAATTGAATTATTTGCAAATACAATTTCAATTGGAAATTATATTTTATGGAATGGGCCAATGGGAGTTTTTGAATGGGAAAATTCTGCGAAAGGTACATTAGCAGTGGGAAAAGCAATTGAAAAGAATGGGCCGGCTTATAAACTTGCCGGTGGTGGGGATTCAATTGCGGCAATAAATAAATTACAACTAACAGGATTTAATCATATTTCAACTGGAGGTGGAGCAATGTTAGCTTTTTTAGCTTACGATAAATTCCCAACACTTGATGTGATTATAAATAAGTAACTAAAAAGGCGCCTTAAGCGCCTTTTGATTTTAATTTATAGATTACTTTCTATTTACTCTTTCGTAAAGCCCACCCAAAATCATTAGACCTAACGCGAACACTAATATCCAAAATATTAAACTGTTCATTTGATTATATGCATTTGATGCATTATAGAATCGTACAAAACTCATTCTAATTTCACATAATGCACTACCCCAGTTTGTCATTGTTACTAAAGTATGTACAACAATTGACAGTAAGGAGTTAATTATAAAAAGAGGTATAGCCAAACCAACAATCGCATTTAATGAGGCAATTAAACTATAATTTCTAACTTGAGTATTAACTAACAATCTAGATGATTTAACAAGGTAATCATAAATTGTGCTGAATCCCCATAGAATTACAAAGGATCCATAGACAACAATTAACAATCTCAATAGATCTGAATCTCTCCTTAACAGTGGTAGAAATACAAAAAATGCCATTGTAAAGAAGATCAAACTTATAACACTTTCCAATACAATATATTCGCTGCCTTTTTTATTAAGAACATTTTTTGCTCGTGTTCTTAGAGCGAGCCTATCTTTAACTGACCTTAGGGGGTTTGCCATAATATTAAATATTAGTAAATATATTTTAGTTTATCAAATTATTAATCACCAAAGAATACCCCAATCTTTTTTGCTGTGTCAACAGCTAGCGCGTCTAGTGTAACAAGCTTTAACTGATCAACTGCATCTGCAATTGGTACAGTTATTATTTTGTCCCCTCTTAAACTAACCATTTTTCCAAATTCACCCCTTTCTATAGCATCTACTGCAGCTACTCCATATTGTTTAGCTAAAATTCTGTCTTCAGAATTAGGTGTTCCTCCTCTTTGCACATGCCCAAGAATAGTATTTCTTAATTCAAACTCTCCAGGTGCCATTCTGTCTATATTATGTATTATTGTGTTTGAAATTCCCCCTAACTTAACTTCTTCTTGTTGTTCTCCCTGGCCCATTACAGTTACCAAACCTTGCTTTGCTGCTGCGCCTTCGGCAACTACTACTACACTAGATCTGTAACCCGTTTCTTTTCTTGTTCTTAAAAATGCAATGATTTTTTGATAATCAAAAGGAATTTCAGGCAAAAGTATCATGTCAGCTCCACCCGCTAAACCTGAATTTAAAGCTATCCAGCCAGCGTGTCTTCCCATAACCTCTACAAATATTACTCTATCGTGACTAGTAGCAGTTGTATGAATTCTATCAAGTGCCTCTGTTGCAATATCTACTGCTGTTGAGAATCCAAAAGTCTTATCTGTACTTTTTAAATCATTATCAATTGTTTTTGGTACACCTACAATTTTTACTCCTAACTCTGCTAATTGTAATGCACCAGTTAAAGTTCCATCCCCACCAATTACAATAACAGCCTCTACTCCAACTTTTTCAAGATTTGCCTTTGCTTCATTTAAAATTTCACCAGGAATTTTATTTACATCTCCACTTCCCACTTTTGCGGCAAACCTTCCTTTATTAACTGTTCCCAAAATTGTCCCTCCAACATGACTAATTCCTCTTACGGACTTTAAATCTAAAGTTCTGTATAACATAGGACTTAAAACTCCTTCCCAACCTTTTTCAAATCCAACAAATTCAAATCCTCTGTGAACACCTGATTTTACAATCGAAGATATAACTGCATTTAAGGGCTGCACGTCACCACCTCCATTAAGAATACCTATCTTTCTCACCATATATAAAAAGCTAACATAAATAAATTGTTAAGCTTTAAGAAATAAGTTTTACGCATTTAATTTGCCCAAAACTTAATCCTCAAAGCCTATATAAAAATCATACCAGATATATTATGCTAAATAAATATTTATGCTATATTTAATCGCACTAAATTTTATTGTTTGAATATGAAAAAAAAGCGAGTAGTATTAGTAATAATGGATGGATGGGGATTAGCTCCAGACGACAAATTCAATGCAATAGCAAATGCAAAAACTCCAAATTTTGATCGACTAGTAAGAGAATATCCGAATACAAGATTAAAATCCGATGGATTAGCTGTTGGTCTTCCTGAAGGACAATTTGGAACTAGTGAAGTTAATCATTTAACTATAGGTGCAGGAAGAATAATATTGCAAGATTTACCTAGAATTAATCATGCAATTGAAACAGGTGAGTTTTTTACTAATAAAGCAATTATTTCTACTATTCAACATACTATTGAGCATAAATCTAATTTAAACTTAATTGGATTACTAAGTGATGGTGGAGTACACACAACAATTGAACACCTATATGCGTTCTTTAAGGCTGCCAAAAAACTAAACTATAAACAACAAATAAACTTACACTTGTTTACAGATGGTAGAGATGTTGCACCAAAATCCGCTGAAAAGTACTTTACCGAACTGGATAAGCATATAGCCGAATATAAAGAGTTGAATATCAAAATTGCAACAATACAAGGTAGGAGCTTTCTAGATAGGGATAGAGATTGGGCAAAGACTGAAAAAGCTGTTCAGTTAATTGTAAATGGTCAAGGTAAAAAATTTACTAATTGGAATGCTGTTTTAAACTTTGAATACAATATGAATGTAACCGACGAGTTCTTTCCTCAATATCTATTAGATGCTTCCTGTTTAATTCAAAAAAATGATGGAGTTATTTTCTTCCACTACAGAACAGATCGATTGTATCAATTAGTCAAAAGAATAATGCAGGAAGAAAGTTTGAATTTGAAAGTAATAACTATGATTAATGTAAGTAAAGAATTTGATGTTGAAATGGCCTTTCCTAGAGAACATGTAAATAATGTTTTAGCCGAAATAATTTCCAAAGCAGAATTAGCACAATTGCATACCACTGAAACTGAAAAGTATGCGCATTTAACATTCTTTTTAAATGGGGAAAAAGAAAAGGAAATGCCTTACGAGGAATGGAAATTAGTAGATTCGAATAGATTTGTAAAACCATATTACAATTTTGAGCCATCTATGAGAAATTTTGATATTTCAAAGAATATAATTGATGGGATTGAAAATGATAAATATGATTTTATAATTGCGAATTTAAGTAGCCCGGATATGGTTGGGCACACCGGAAATTACGAAGCAGCAGTTGTCTCCGCAGAATCTGTGGATTATTGTATAGGTCAAATTTATGAATCTCTAAAGGACAAATTAGATGATTATGCTATGTTAATCACATCAGACCATGGAAATTCAGATATTATGTGGGATTACGAAAATAATCAACCACATACCCAGCATACAAGTTCACCTGTTCCATTTATACTAATTACAAATGGTGAATATAAACTTCATAATAGAGAAACATTAAGTGACATTGCACCAACGGTATTAGACCTGATGAAATTAAAACATCCTGACGAAATGACTGGAGAATCTTTAATTATTGAAAAGAACAACTAATGGGTTCAGATTTGAAAATATTTGAAAATCTTATAAAGGAATTCGAACCTACAGGTAAAAAGGAAACAGCTGACAAAAAAAAGCTATTTGAATTCTTTATTAGTAATGGTCTTGAGAGTTTTAATAACGAAAATTATAGTGATGGCCACATTACTGGAAGTGCATTTGTATTCGACCCAATAGAAGATAAGCTTTTATTGTTGCACCATAAAAAATTAAATAAGTGGTTTCAACCTGGAGGACACAGTGACGGTAGTCCAGATATTATTGCAACAGCACAAAGAGAATTATTTGAAGAAACTTGTGTAAAAGAATTTACAACTAATTCTAAAATATTTGATATTGATATTCATAAAATTCCTGCGAGGGAAGGTAAGAATCCAGAACATCTTCACTATGATGTAAGGTTTTTATTTTTAACTGACTCAAATTTGGAGCTTATTTTTAATGATCTGGAAACACGAGATTTAAAATGGGTTGAAACTAAAAATATGTTTGGATTTACTACTAAAGATGAAGCTTTTGAAAGAATCTACAACAAGCTCACAAACTTAGCTAAAGCGGAAAATATATAATTAAACTCACAAAATAGTATCATTTAGATTTATAATTAGTATTATAGTTATTTTTTAATTAATCAGTATGGAAATAATATTGTTACTAATATGCTGTGGTGTATTAGTTGTGGCAGGAGTTGTGGCACTTTATGTTTTGGGAGTATATAACTCTTTAAGAACACAAAATGTTTTGGTTGATGAAGGATGGAGCGGGATTGATGTTCAATTAAAAAAGAGATTTGATTTAATACCAAATCTAGTAGAGACAGTAAAAGGTTATGCCAAGCATGAATCTGGTATTTTTGAAAAAGTAGCTGCTTTAAGAAGTGGAATGATGAATGCTAAAACACCTGAAGAGGTTGGTAAATATGAAGGTGAATTTAGAGAAACACTAAAAACATTATTTGCAGTTGCTGAAAATTATCCAGACCTTAAAGCAAATGAGAACTTTATGTCATTACAAGCATCTTTACAGGCAATTGAGGGTGATCTTGAAAGTGCTAGAAGATACTACAATGGTGCTGTAAGAGACTTGAATACAAAAATTGTTGTATTCCCTAATAGTTTTATTGCTGGAATATTTAATATTAAAGCTAGACAATTCTTTGAAGTAGCTGACTCAGCAGAAAGAGAAAATGTTAAAGTAAGTTTCTAAATATTAGAAGTGTATTAAAAAGGCGATCAAATGATCGCCTTTTTGTTTAGTAATTATTTAAGCTACAACTTCAATTTCTGCAAAAGCTTTACTTTCACACTCTTCAGAACAATACGCTTTACCATCTGATGAATAGCAATCAAAACAACATATAATGTGCCTGACCCCTCTGCAATGAATGTACTCACAGTCAATATAATGATCCGAAACATTCCCACACTTACTACAATTTGAAACAACAACATGTTTATTAGAGTCTGTCTCAAATCCCATAACTACTCTACCGTCAAAAACATACAGTTTACCTAAAAAATCTTCATTAGGATATTTTTCCATGTAACTTACAATTCCATTATGTAATTGATATACATTTTTAAATCCTTTTTTTACTAAATAGCCTGATGCTTTCTCGCACCTAACTCCTCCAGTACAAACTGTAATTATCTTCTTATCTTTCAAATGTTCATACTTACTAATTACTTTAGGTAAATCTCTAAAATTGCTTAAGGCAGGTAAAATTGAATCTTTAAAATATCCTACTTTATGCTCATAATCATTTCTCATATCCATAATGTAAAATTCTTCGTCTGAATTGAAAAGACTACGTAGTTCATCTACATTTATATATCTTCCTGTGATCTCATTTGGGTTTACGTCATCTTCACCTAGGTGCCCACTAACTAACTCGTCTCTAACTTTTATGGAAATTTTTGGAAATGCATTTCCATTTCCAATGCTAATTTTAAAATTCATCCCTATAAAACGTGGATCATTAAGCATAATGTCCATGTATTTTTGAGTATCCTCTATTAAACCCTCTAATGTTCCATTAATACCTTCTTTAGCTACAATAATTCTGCATTTAAGATTTAATTTTCTACATAGACGTCTTTGTTCCTCCATTAGTTCATTAGGATTTTCAATGGTTACGTATTTGTAATATAAAAGAATATTGTGCATAGGTCTAAAATTCACTATGAATTATACTATAAAGCGAATTTATGGAAAATATTACTTTTTAGGAACCCCAATAACATGTTTAACTGCTTGAAAAGTATCTAGCCATAGTGGTCTGACATTATAAGCTGATAAGTTTTCACCAGCTGGTTCTTGTGGTTTTTCGAGCTTTATACCCATTACAAAAGTTCTTTGAGGGGACTGATCGTAACCTATAAACGAGGCATTAATCTCATCTGAATAGGTTCCTCCAGAGGCAATAAGTGCAGTACCTGATTTAACCCCTAAGTTATAGTCTAAAATATCGTTATACCAATACTCACCTCCGTAAATAGCTTTCTGATAATTATAATTCATCATATAAAACATCTTTTCAGCACTTTCAGAACTAATTACTGTATCAAGTATTTGGGGTTTATATTCACTTATTTTTCCATCACTGTCTACTACCTTTGTAATTACATAGGGTTTCATTCGTACTCCATTATTTGCAATTGCACCAATAGAATCTACAGCTTGAACCAAATTAACCAAGTATCCGTGACCATACGACATTGCTGCAATATCGCCAATATTAAATTCCTCAGCCTCTTTTATAGGCCAATAAGATTCTCCTGCTAAATCAATTCCTGTACTTTTACCTATTCCAAACTTTACTAAATAATCATGGAATTCCTCTTTGCTTAAATATTCTTTAGCCAGGTGGAATAAACAAATATTATCTGATTTTGCAAAACAGTCTTTTAAAGGCATAGCCGGTTGAGGTTTGTGATCCCAGGTACATAAATCTCCTAATTCATCTGTAAATGTCTCGCAACCCTGATGACCATTTGGGAGAATAGTAGTTTCTGAATCTACTCGGTCAAGATCAATAGTTGCTGCAATTGTTAAAGCTTTTCCAATCGAACCCATCTCGTACGGAGCAGAAACAGCTTCATTACCGTAAGCTGAGGGATCTTTTTCTTCACGTAAATTAGGATCATAGTCGGGGAAATTAGCCAGTGCCATAATCTGTCCAGTTTTTGGATCCATAATTACTGCTGAGCCAGATAAAGCTTTGTACTTTTCTACGCCCTCTTTTAACTTTTGTTGAACAATTTCCTGTAGCTTTTTATTTATTGATGTATAAATTGAACTTCCATTCTTGGGCTCAATAGTTGCGGTTAATGCAGTTGCAATTGCTTCCCCCTTAGCATTTGTTTCTTGAACTAAAATACCTTTAATTGGGTTTAAAATTTCATTCCATCCTTCTTCAATACCACCTAAACCTATGGTTTTATCATTTATTACATTTGTTAGACCTACAATATGACTTGCCAGCCTTTTTTCAGGATAAATTCTTTTAGATTTATTTTCAAATTGAAAACCTTTAAGAGGTGTTTCGAACTCATCGCCTGTTAAGTTGTTTAAAGCCTCCCATTTTTCATCAGATAATGACTTTGCTACTGGAACCCACATTACTCCTTTATCAACAAATTCTTCTATTAGAGTTTCAAGATTCTCTGAGGTAATATCAATAATAGGAGCTACTTTCCTTAAAAATTCTTCTCTTGTTTGTAGCTTTAAGCTTTCGTAATATTCAAGATCTTTAACCCAAATAAACATATCAAATCTGGGCTCAGAATATGCAAGTGTTGTTCCGTCATTAGAAAAAATAGTTCCTCTTACTGAATTAATTTCAGAAGTCGTAGATCTTTGCCTTGCTAATTTGGTCATTCTGGAAGCTTCAACTGCCTGCCATCTAAAAGTTGCAAACACAAGAAGAAAGCCAAATACAAGGATAATAATGTGAATCGTTTTAACTTTTCCTGATAAGTTTGAGTTGTTCATTATTGATTTAATGCAACGTTAGTTCCGTCTGTTTTTTCTAAAAAGTTGATATTTTTATTTTCCAGTCCTTCTTTTTGTGCAAGATCCTTAGCATTGTCCAAAGACTTAGAACCATCTATTTTTGAAGTTAAAATTTCATTTTGAAGTCTTAATTCTGCTTTCTCTTGCCTTACATTTTCAACTTCTTCGCTTTTGGTACCAACCATCGAAGTAACAACAACTTGGGTTCCAACATATAAAATTGCTAATATTATGATTATGTATCCTAAATAAGAATTCAACTTATTAAACGATAGATTTTTATATTGTCTATTATGGTTCTTCATTTTAAAGCTTAATGTATTTATAAAGTTTTGCACTTCTGGCTCTTACATTTTCTTTGATTTCCTCAACTGAGGGTCTTTGAAATAATTCTTCTCCTCGTTTACTTGTTAAATCTATTTCTTTTTGATCAAGCTTACTTTGCAAAAAAGGAACAATAGCTTTATCTTCTCCGCTGTGGAAAGTAATAACTCCCATTACGCCTTTTTTGTTAAGTAATTCAAAAGTGCTTTCCATTAGTGTAGTTAAATTTGTTAACTCTGCGTTAACTGCAATTCTTAGAGACTGAAATACTCTAGAATATGTTTTATAAATTTCACTTTTCTGAAACTTATTTGAATCTTTAAACTTAAAGCTTCTATCAATAATTAATTTAAGATCTCTCACTTTTGTTATGTTTCCCTTTTTTCTAAAGGCTAAAACTTCTCCTACTAAATTCTGATTTGATTTGCCATAAACGTCCGCATATCTTTCGAACATCTTAGATAATTCACCTCTTCCTAAACCATTTAATAGATCTGCAGCAGTAACCCCTAAATTCTTATCAAATCTCATGTCTAAAAACGCTTCAATATCTGTTTCGTAGCTTAATCCTTCAATATCAACCAGTTCGTCACTTGACCATCCTAAATCTGCAATTGCCCCATCTATGGTCGATAATTTGAACTGTTTTAAGACTGTTTCAATTTCAGTAAAATTTCTATTTACTAAATAGACTTTTAAATCATCCTTCTTAAAGATAATTACATTTTCCTTTTCTTCTTCAACAACAAACTCATTTTTGATCAAAGTTTTACAAAAATTGTCTATTGCTTTAAAACTTAGGTCAAAACATATTAATGTACCTTTATTTAAATTTTTTAATATTTCAGTACTATGTCCACCCGCGCCTAAAGTAAAGTCAACAATTGTCTTTGCTCCTTTAAGGTCTAAACCTTCTACCAACTGATTTAATAAAACAGATTTGTGTATCATTTTGTACTTAATCTTTCTGCCAAGTCGGCAACGTTATCAGTTAAATTATTAAGCTTTTCGAGCCATTTTTCTTCACTCCAGAGTTCAACCCATTCTCCAACTCCTAAAAAAACTATTTTTTGATTTATGTTCGCAAATGCTTTTAAACCTTCCGGTATTACGAATCTTCCTAAAGAATCATATTCAATTTCTACAGCACCTCCTACAATAAATCTTTTAGTATCTCTAACACTTAACGATAGTAGTGGGCTTTTATTAATTTCCTCAATTAAGCTTTCCCATCTTTGTGTATCTACCATGATTAAACATTGTTCGTAACCCCTTGTTACAAAAACCTTGCCGGTAAGACTATCTCTAAGTTTCTTAGGTATGGCAATTCTATTTTTATCACCAATAATGGTTGAATACTCCCCTATCAACATCTAGTAAGTAGTAATTTGGAAGCTAAAGCAGTAGAAACAGTTAAAAGTTCATCAAATTTTGTGCAATTGATTTTTTGTTTCTTTAATTTCCACTTTTTACCACTTTCTACCACTTATATTAAAATCTATTAAAACTATTGTCAATAACAAATATTAGAGTTTTATTATTATTTCGGATCTTTAGTGTAACAATCTTATACAATTCGAACCTTATCTTTTTACTAATTGGATTTTTGACAACTAAAACTTTGGTGTTAAAA
>Ga0163148_10001799_pt1 | contig 27155 bp, 11 predicted proteins | sample OliLakLV19MP7P2_FD_148606 | JGI IMG/M metagenome (GOLD analysis project Ga0163148, IMG submission 148606) | Freshwater microbial mat bacterial communities from Lake Vanda, McMurdo Dry Valleys, Antarctica- Oligotrophic Lake LV.19.MP7.P2 | ecosystem: Environmental > Aquatic > Freshwater > Lake >... | reverse complement strand
GCAGGTACGTCACGATGACCCGCTGGGTGCACTGGCTGGAGTTGCCCCCGCAGTCGAAAGCACGGAAGGTCCGGGTGATCGTGCCGCGGTTGCAAACTGTGTCGAACAGGCTGTAGTTGGCCGTGTGGGTGATTGGTTCAAGGCAGCAGTTGTCGTCGCCAGTAGCGAAACCGTAAGCCCAAAGGCTAGGGTCGAAGTTCTCGCAATTCACCACCACTTGGGCGGGCGCGTTGCAAACAGGCTTGATCTTGTCTTCAACCAGCACGGACACCATGCAGTCGTTGTAGTTGTCGTGACAGTCCCATGCCCGGAACACGACCATGATCGTGTCGCCTATGTCCGAACAGCAGAACTTGACTGTTGGCCCGAACGAGGTATCCTCACAGTCGTTCGACTCCATACGCCGCACTTCAAAGTAGCTGAGACAACAGTTATCCGTCGTGCCATCATCGAAGGTAGTGGCATTGATTACTGCCATACCGCTAGCGGTGAGGGCTACCTGAGTAACCTGGTCACAAGCTACTGATGGAGGCACCAAATCAGCCACTATCAAGTCGAAAAAGCAGTAAGAGGTATTGCCGCACAGATCAGAGGCTTTGTAACGGACGCTATAGGTACCCAATGGCATGCACTGGGTATAGTCGAACGCGGCAAGGGTATCTGGGTTCCACCAGTTGTTTCCGGCAAAATCTTCGAGGTGGCCAGGAACGGTGAACGTGATGATGTTGCCGTTGTTCGGGTCAAAGCCCGTCACTTTGGCTTCCAAGTTGATGATATTTGAACACCCTTCGGAAACGATCATATCTGGCAAGGCCGCCGTGGCGCAGCATTGGAATGGGTTGGTAGAAACCGTTACTGTTGTTGGGCAATTGAATTGCGGACCGCCAAAATCTCTCACGCGAATGCGTTGAACATAAGACATTGGGTTGTTTGGCCCTGGTGGCAGACAAGTGTTTGCAATCAGCCAAGTGCGATATATCTCGTAGCTACCCTCGCAAATTTCTAATCTAACATCAGTATAGCCAATGGATGCCGAGCAGAATCCACCTGTGCCAATGGGTGCTCCATTGATGCTTGGGCGGCCTGTATTATTGGGGGAGCTTGCATCGCTGTTTAAGTAGGCATCCTCACAATCAACAATAGCCTCCAGTGGGAAAACCACAGCGTTGAGGTTGAACGGCGAAATGGTAATTATTTGTGAGCAAGAAGATTGGTTGGCCCAAGCATCCGTCACAATCCAGGTCCGCAGAATTTGACCTCGTGGGCTGCCACATTCTCCGAAGTCGGCAAACTCATCGTCAATGACCTTATTGGTCGAACTGCAATCCGCGGTCAAAACATCGCCAGTATTCGTCACATCAGTGGATTCGCTGCAGGCTATCGTGGTATTTGCTGGACAAGTAAGTGTAGGCGCAAGTTTGTCTTCAATCTTCAAAAGTGACCAGCATGAATTACCCGTTTCCGGGTCAAGTACCGTGACCGTGAATGTCTTGCCGATGTCAGCAGATCCAAAGATATTTGGCACAATCTGGTTTCCCTGGTTCTTCACTGTAATGATGTAATCATCGTAGCAGTGGTAATTGTCGCCTTCAAGCGCACCATCGGCATTCAACACGAACACGCAACTAGCGTCCATTGAAACGTGACTCAAGTCGTTGCAAATCAAGTTGAAATCTGTTGGGACATACTCGATAACGCTGACCATGAAGGTGCAGCTTCTGGTGTTGCCGGCAGCATCTGTAACAATGATTGTAACCAAGTGGTCGCCGATTTCGAACCAGCTGCCAGAAGGAGGTGTCATCGTTGTATCCGTCACTGCACAATTGTCGCCCGCAAATGCTGGAGCAAAATTCACGAATGCACCGCATTCACCTCCGCTCAGGTTGACAAATATGGTTTGTGGACATACCAATGTCGGTCTTTCCACATCGTTTACGGTTACGGAGAAACCACAGGTGGCGACATTGCCCGAAGCATCTGTCAAAGTGTAGGTTACTAAGGTGGTGCCCACACAGAAGAACTGGGTGTTGGTATAACCACCTTTTACAAACGTACCAAGCAATGGGCCACCGGTCGGCACACAGGCCGCATTGCTGCTTGTGTAAGCTACCGATATAGTGCCATTAAAGCAGTTGTCAATAAAATAGGGGTGAATCCAAGTGAATGGAGCACCGCACAAGCCTACTTGGTTGGGCAATATCTGGTTAGGAACATTAAACGGTGCTATACAATTGATCGTGAGAGACCAGCCGGTGATGGTTGGGTTCTGACCTGGGAACGGCACTACATCCAAAGTCCACACACCTTCTGCTTTTTGGGCAAAGAAGGTAGCAATTGAATCGTCTGGAATCTCTGAAATGACATACTTGATGCCTTTTGGGCTGATCAAAGTCATGGTCGAGTTTTGTGGTGTAGCCGTACCCGTGCGGTTGAACACAATATCACCAATGATGCAAGGCCCAGCCGGAATCGTGATGGTTGAGCGGTTGCATGTAGCGGCACTGATGTTCGGTATTGCCGGGCCGTTGTACACAGTGTTGGTTGTCAACCTGCCACAGAAGGGAGCTTCAACGTCCTTAATGGTGACCTTAAACACGCAAGAAACCACGTTCGGCACGATGGATTGGAGCGAAGTCAGGGTGCCATTGTCGGGCATAACTTCCAGATCAGGGTTGATGCTGCCCAATGTAAGTGGATAGCATGGTTGTGCCAGTACCCAATCGGCGGCAGTATCGGTATCGTCTTCACATTTGCGAATCACGTCTCCGCCATTCAGCAAGCCGGTAAAGCCATTGCAACCTGCATAGCCATTGGTGGAAACCTCGTCGAAGATGGCGCCCATGTAAGAAATGGTGTAGCAAGCTGGCATGTTCGCCGAACCGTCAAAGCTAAAATTGAACACCCGGGTTCCACCTACTGGCAGAATATCGGACGCCAAAGATGGCAATAATGTCAAAGGGCCAAGAGTCTGGTTGGCCAGCGGGTTTATGGCTTGACGCCTGATCTCAAGACAATTAATATCAATGTCTGCTGGGCCGAGGTTGGAGATTTCAAGACGGTCAATTGCTCCTGATTGAGATACTTCCGTAATCAGCAACAATGGCTGGTTCTGCACGGTGTATTTCACCCAGGAATCGCCTTCCTCGAAGAATTCACCGCTGGCATTGGTCACGCCGCAGTCTCTGACCTGTGTGAGGGCTGCATCTCCATAGATCGTATAGGTGACGCCGTAGTTGTTTTTACAGGGGCCATTCACCGTTGGTGCGATATTGTTCACCACTGCGCCACACAGCCAAGGATCATTGTTTTGAGTCACATTGGCCGGACAAGTCAGTATTGGGTCTTGCCAGTAGTCGTTTACAATGACCTTTATTTGACAGGTATCGCGGTTTCCCGAAAGGTCAATCGCCTCCCAGTACAGGATGGTGGTACCTACAGGGAAACGGCTGCCTGTGCTCAAGCCCGTATTGTCTATCTTAGTCGGTACTATCGGGATATCACAGTTGTCGTTAGCAAGTGGCAGTGCAAAACCAACATAAGCATCACAGTGTCCAGACTCGGCATTTTGTACTACTGGAGGTGCTGGGCAGTTGATGAAATGAGGTGGATCGTCGTCTGAAACGGTGATATACATCGAGCAACTGATAAAGTTGCCCTGCGCATCTTCAGCATAATAAGTCACCACCGAAAGTCCCAGTTGGAACTCATAAGTGGAGACAAAGAAATCATCCAGTGGTGCAGGCGGCCTTCTGTTCAACAAAGCATTCAGGGTATGCGGCCCGTCAATGGTACCGTCTGGGTTTTCGATGCGGACATCGTACAGTACCACCGCACAGTTATCCGTTGGCAACGGATGCAGCCAAGTGTACTGACTTTCACAGAGGTATTCTTCTGTGGTCAGAAGGTGGTTGGAAGGAGGGCAGGTGATCATCGGTCCTTCGGTCAGGTCGTCGTTGTCGCAAGAGCCTGAGCGGAAAATTTCACAACCCCGGGCATCCACGATTGTGAAGGACCAAACTGGCTGGGTGTACACGATGAGCAGTTTGCCCAGATACTGTTGGAAGTCAGTGATATCATGACCGTGCGCAACGTCATAAGTGTACTGGCCATTGGAATCAATCACCGTACCGTCGCCAAATACATCCAGACGACCGCCCGTGTATTGAATTGTGTAAGGCTCCAGACCACCAAAGACAGTGCCGAGCTCTACTACACGCTCATCCTCGCTGATACATTCGCACTCAGGAGAAGCCATCAATAATGGCTGACGGAGTTCGAAGATGACGTGCTCTACCTTAAAGCAACCCGTATTTGAATGATTGCCCCCAGGAGGCGCATTGTTTCCAGGCAAAAGAATATAGGAAATGGTTACAAACCCAGTACCTGTTCCAGGGGTGTAAACGCCATCCAGAGTAATAGAGCCAGGAGTGCCGGTACCCGGATGAGAAAAGGCTGTAATGCCAAAGTAGCCATGAGAGCCGCCCAAATAAGCTGGCACTTGCGAATGCGTAATTTCAAAGCCGTCGGCCAAGGTGATGGCCAGATAATTGGAGAAATCTAATTGGGAAGGGTTGTTGGCATCCAGACAGAGTTCGGGCGGGTCCATCGTGATATTGATACCATCCAAGTAATCTATCACCCTCAATCGTGCAATACAACCGGATTGATTTCCAGCAGCATCTGTCACTTGAAGGTTGATGAAATTATTGCCCACTTCGGTACAATCGTAGTCAAGTGAAGAAGCAAAAGCTCCTCCTATTTTTCGAATCTGAATGATTGGATTTGGATCGCAGTTGTCGGTAGAGCCTCCGTCCATATAGGGGTTACCACCCACCGCCGTGGCATAAACCGTGGCATCACCGTTTACGTCCAATTTTACTTCCTGGTCAATACATTTTGCAGTCGGTTTTTGATTGTCAACGACGGTGACGGTAAAGCTGCACGCTTCGGTGTTCTCGCCAGGATCATTGGCGTCGCCATCGGCATTCAAATCCACCAACATGGTATAGGTTACCGTGGTGGTGCCCAGTGGGAAACTGGTCCCACTTACGTCATTATGTGTCCCCCTATTCGCAACGGAATAAGTCGTATTGGTAGAAAAATCCGCAAATCCGGGTACCGCAGGATAATCAACTTCGAAATTGATTATGGTCGCGCAACCCACGCCAGAGGTTGGGGACAGCCCAGTTACTACTGCGTGGCAGGAATCTACTGCTGTATAGACCACCATATCGTTTGGACAAGCCAGTGTAGGCTGGCCCGCAGTTACGATTACAGGGAATGTACACTCCGAAGTATTAGCATTGCAGTTATAGGCAGTATAAGTTACCATATATGTGCCGGGCGAAGTGGATAACACTGACCCAGGGATTGGGCCGTCAGTCTGATAAACACCAGAGGTCGTTACCGATGCCACAGGGGGCACAGGCGTACCGAAAAAGTCATCATCATCCGTACCGGCAGTTCTGCCCATATAGGATAGGCTGCCACCATAACATGCATCTTCTGCAATCGGAATAGACCAATTGGCGGCTGTTTGACAGCTATAATCCTCGGTAAATACATACCCATTAGGAGGGCAGTTTAAAAACAAGGGGGGCGAGGCATTTACGACACCCACCACGACATCGTTAGCATCCGTGAATACCAGTGGAATATTGCAGCCTAAACTAGCGATTACCCCATTTATTATAGGCCCTGCGACCGGTATAAGGTCAAATAAGGGGGCCAATAAATCCAGCAGATTCAATTCCTGTCCAGTAGCTTCCCCGCAAACAGCCGTTGTCTTATAGGGCCAACCCGTCACGTGACGCACCGTAATGGAGCCGCCGGGTACCGTAACATTGTTCGGAATATCAGACGCAACTTCATTGGCATCCGGGAACGTGTCGTAATCTCTCGCAACATAATCGAAAGCACCGTCTCCATCCGTATCTGCGACTACCGTACCGCCGGTTCCATCAGAACCTAAGTAGGCTGCAATAGCGTCACTTATAACCTGAGCCAGCGTTTTTTCACACCAGTTCAAAGGATTCAGCCACCCAAACGGACACCAGGAACCAAAGCCATAATCCAGACACCAGGTTGCAATAGCACAAATGGTGGAAGCTCCATCCAATGTGCCCAACACCACGTTGAAGCCTGGAATATCGCTCAAGCCGCCATGGGCATCTGTATAGACTGTAAATTCTTCTTCATCACAAAATATCAGGTCCTTTTCAGACCTTATCCTTGCGTCCACAATTTTGATCGGTATTGTGATCGAAATAAAAGAACAGCCTATTTTGATGAATGGGCTGAAGTCAATAGTACAAACTTCAACCGAGCTGGAACCAGGAGGGCATTCACTATCGAAGGCTGCCAGACCTGTACCACAAAGTCCGTCATTGAACAGCACTATTTTCTTACAGATCGAATCACTGCAATTCATGTAACCACCACCCGGTAAAGGGCCACAGGCCGCAGGTGTGTTGTTCGTCTCTTTTAGACAAAAGTTATAGGTAATGGTCTGGCCCGGAGCGGGAGCGGGAAGGGTAAAGTTGCCGAATGCCTGAGCCACTCCATTCAAAGTCAACATGGCATTAGAACCTGTACTGGTTCTTACGACATTGACCATAACATCGTCGGGAGTACACTGTGTCATCGAACTGGCACCACTCCCATTCAGGGTAAAATTCGGTTTTGGCTTCAGTACAATAAGAAGTTTCCTGGTGCTGGAGTAATTACCCGTACAACCATTGGGATTGGGCACCCCAGAATAGGTCACGTCCCAACATCCCCCTGTATTCGGTACTATTATAACACTGTCGCCCGCAGGCAAAATACTCAGCGGGAGACCGCTCCAAGTCCCTCCCCTGGTATTGCTTATATTTTCGTCGAACATTTGTTCGAGCGGTATTTCTTGCCCCGGCTCGACACAATCAAATATTCTATCCTTCAATTGGGCTACGGGAGCTTTGTAAATGTTGACGGTGTCTTTGATCCTGAAAACACAACCCGCACCATCTGTCAATGAGTACGTCACATAATACCCACTGGCAGGGCTTGGCGCTGCGTCTGACACATCCCAAGTTGCAGTACCCGGGCCACTGTTGACCAAAGCCATGGATGTCGGCGTAGAAGAAAAATTTCCCGTTTCTCCAGCACCTGGTATGGGTGTACCATTATAGGTAATATCGGCGCCGTCCGTGCAGCGATCTGCCGGACGATTGATGGTCATTGGATTCCCGACCAGAGAAATGGCATCTATGGCTCCAGGAGGATTATCCCCTAAGGATCCGTCATTTTTCCAGGTAAATATCAAGCGCAACGTCACTGATGACGCACAGTTGCCAATATTTGCACTCTTGATCTTATAGGTGGCGGTTGTGACGCCTGCTTGATTCCACAATTGTGGAGCGGCAATTCCGCCCAACATATTAGCAGGAGGGGCCAAAACACCCGTGCCCAAAGAGATATTTGAGGGCGTAGGCGTGTAGAATGTGGGCGCCAGGCTCACAATGATGGCATCAAAGGAACTCACTTCGCCATCCGCTTTCCAGTTGAATGAAAGCGTAAACTCCGGAACCCCCGCTGGAAATGTAATGTCCCGATAGAAATGCACTACAGAGATAGCCGAGCCCGGATTATTGGTGTATGCATTGGTCGTACCGCCATCGTTGGAAATGTAAGCGGAACGGCCGGCAAACCCGGTGGCTGCGGTGCCAACAAACCATTGGTTTGTAACACCTCCGTTCGCAACAGCCCAACCGTTGGATGCAAAGGTGGTGCCGTTTTGGAAACCACCTTCAGCAGCAGGATTTATTAATACTTGTGCTGAAAGCGTCCAACATTGAACAACCATAGCCATCAACAGAACCGCAAAGCCTTTAGGCCGCTTTTGGGAAATGGAAGAAAGCGAATGTGTAAAGTTACTTTTCATGTGAGTGATTAGTATATGAGCAAAAGATGTACTTCAAAACAGGTTATTTTGGCGTAAAAAACCGTGCCAAGTGGCGGGTTTGCACCAAAATAAGTATTACAAAATTGTAAAGAGTGAATCTCGCTGGAAATAGGAGCGCAGAAGGCAGAAATGCCTGCTGAAAATGGCTGCCTGCCCGTCCGAAGGGCGGCTGCTTGAGCTTAGGTGGACTTTTCATGCAACGAGAGTCGAAAAAGGGATTAAAAAAAGAAGCGACAAAAGTACGTTGATCTTATTCGGTTTTTTGCTAAATCACCACAAGAATACACTTGTGAGACAGCCTTAGGAACGCGGCACCAATAACTTAGTCATTTGATGCCACCCTTTGTTCCATCATACGGCCGCTATTTTTCTTTAAATAGCCCCACTATTCGCAGAAAAATAGTGTTGTCTGATGAAAAAATGCTTGACCTAAAATGACTAACTTATTGGTGCCGCGTTCCTTACTCTTACTTCATGTGAATTACACTTTGGGTAAGGGATTTTTCTGCTGTCGAAACCCTTACAAAATAGTTTCCTGAAGGCAGGTTTGAAGCATCCCATTGAATGCTTCGACCTCCTTCCATCGTATCATTGAAGAGCATAGCCACTTCCCTGCCCATGAAGTCAAACACATTAACTTGTACGATTTCCCCTTTGGGAGATTCTATCTGGATGCTCAGGGTTTGGTTGAACGGAACTGGATAACAGCGTACCGTAAGTTCTTGTGCTTCCAGCTGCTCATTTTCAGTGCGCATTCGGCTTGGTCGCTGATCGCCACAAACACCATTAAAGACTAACACAGCCCCACAATCCGCAATGAACTGTGGGAGGTCTTCGCCGGGTATGCCTACCAAGATGGAAAAATTGTCCAATACGACACTAGTGCCCAACTGGTCGTTGTATAAATTGGCAGGGTCTGTCAGCCTTGAAAATTCTGCCCAACCGGTATCTTCTTTATGGTACACAAAAACTGCGCCGGCACGGGACTGGAAAACGCGTTCCCACCGAGCACCTATCGCAATGTATTCGCCGTCTATGGAAACGTCGTAACCGTATTGCTCGCCTTTGGCTCCATTGTAATCGGTCAGTTTGGTATGCCTACCCCAGTTGTTGACTCCTCCATGATTTTGGTAGAAAATATAGGCGGAGCCGCTTTCCGGTCCTTTATCGTCGTCTTTGTGTGCTCCAATCACTGCCCAAGCGCCATCCAAATCAACACTTACCCCGAAGTTGTCGTCATCTTCCCCATCAGATGCCATGATTTTTTTGATTAAGCCCCAGTTGTTGGCACCCCCTTGGTCTTTTCCAAAGACGTAAGCCGCCCCTGCGTCAACACCTTGCTCATCGTCGTCTTTAGCAGTCACCACCGCGTGGTTCCCGCTTATCGCCACGTCGTAACCGAAATGATCGCCCAAGTCGCTGTCGGGCGCGGCGAGTTTTTTTACCAGATTCCAGTTGCCATTTCCGACAGGAGCCTGCGCATAGAGATACGCGGCACCTGCTTCTGCAGCCACGTCGGCATTTTGTGTAGCACCCACGAGCAATAGTTCATTGTAATAGTCGAGGCTGCTTCCGATCTGCTCGCCAGCGATGGTTCCCAGTATTTTTTGGTAGAAGACCCAGTCGCCCGGGTTGGGGCCATTGTATTTGAAGAGATACACCGCCCCTGCATCCACCCCGTTTTCGTCGTCAAGGCGTGCAGACACTGCACAGAAACCGTTGCCCATAGCTACTTTAGCCCCAAAGAACAAATCCGCCAAAGCGGTATTGTCCGGGAACAACTGTAACGCTTGGCTCCAGTCTCCGGAAGTGGCGTCGCGGTGCAAAATATATGCCGTGCCCCTTTGCTCCCCGGCAGCATTTTTTTGGTTTGAACCGACAATAGCCCAGTCCCCTTTCATGTCAACACTTTGGCCGTATTGATTGGAATTATCTGGGTCTGTGGCAAACAATTTATTTTTGATTTCCCAATCCTGCAATTCGTCCGTATAGCCATCGCAGTCGTCGTCAATGCCGTTGCAAATTTCTGGGCGTGGATTGACCAGAACCCGGAATTTACATTCTGTGATGTTTCCAGAAGCATCGGTAGCCGTTGCGACTACATAATTAAAGCCCATTTCAAAGACATCGCCCGAGAAATAGTTCTGCTCCAGCAAAACGCCAGGACAGTTATCAGTGGCGGTAACGACAAAATCAACCACTGCGCCGCAATCCATATCCTCCTGATTAAGTACCTCGATGTTGGCAGGGCAAACAAAAGCGGGGAATTCGGTGTCGTTGATTGTAACAGTCTGGGTGCAAGATGCCGAATTGCCATTAATATCTGTAATGAGCCAAGTAACTACTGTTACTCCAATATCAAACAGACCACCTGCAGGCGCATCATTTACATAAGAATAGGAACAATTCTCTGTCACCAATGGGGTGCCGAGAAAGCCGATCACCCGGCCACAGACACCGTAATCATTGGGCTTAACAAAATTGGCTGGGCAGGTCACAATTGGAACGACACGTTCAATCAGGACTACATCGTTTCCATCACCACCTACATAGCTGATAGAGACATTTTTGCCGCTGCCCAGGTAGTTGACGAACACGAACCCTTCCGGCAGACCCTGGAAAGTTCCGATCACCGCATCGGCGCCGTCATTCTTGATCAGCACAACCGGCGCACATTGCGGCTGGATAAAGGAACCGCTCAGTGTAAGTTTAGAACCTGTCAGATTTACGATGCCCACTACATTCAACTGGCTATACCCAACATCTGGAATAATACCGTTTATTTGAATATTGAGTGCCGTTCCGGATGAAAAAGCAACCGTTCCAACTTCTACATCCACACCTGCTGCTTTGGGGTTCACCCCTTGAGCCGCCTGGAAAGTGAGCAAACCGCCGGCAGTATTGATGGAAGAAACATCCAGGTTGATAGCGCCTGCGGTGATCAGTGTCATATCGGTTTGTGAGGGCCTCGTGATCGGGCTGCTCAGGGTAATACTTCCGCTGACGGTGTTGCCGATCACCAACTTTCCCGTCGTGATGCGGTCCAGTTCGGCGTCTGCAAGGTTCAATGGCCCGCCCACCGGGTCGGTTATTGGTCCGAGGTTGATGGCGATGCCAACCGTAAATTGGCGGAGCGTCACGGTGTTGTTGGCGTTGTTGGTGATGGAAGCCGTGGTTCCGATCAATATGCTGTTGGCGATCAGTTCAATATTTGCGGCGGAGCTGATCAAGGCCGTTTCGGTCATTTTGATGCCGTTCGACATGGAGCTTGTGCCTTCGATCCCGGTAATTGTGATTTTGCCATTGACCGAGGATACGAGGCTGGTGTTTTGGAGGAGCACACCGATATTAGAAGGCCCCACTCCGGTGCCGCCGGTTCCTTTGATGGTCACAATACCTGCACCTGAAGCGACGATGCGGCCGCTAATTCGAACCACAACTCCTACCCCGTTTGAAGCGGGGGCTTGTCCTCCACCTTGTCCAATGACCTCCAAATTGCCATTGACGGAAATAATCTGACCGTTGGTGGTTACCATTACACCGTAATTATCCGCGCCGGTAACGCCATTGCCAGCGGTGCCGCGCACGGAAACATTGCCATTCGTCCCTGCCTGGATGCTGGAATAATTCGCGACATTGCTGGTCACCTGTACCCCATGATTTTGGCCAGAGATGCCCGTGCCGGTGCCCGTACCAAGCACAGTAACATTACCACCACCAGAGTTTATTAACGAAGCAGATTCAACACTTACCCCAATATTTCCAATACCTGTTCCTTTGCCTCCAAGGCCCTGAACGGAAACTGTTCCGCTGCCACCTGCAAAAATGAGGGCCTGTAGTTCGAGCTTCACCCCAACATTTGAACCGGAAGCGCCAGAACCGCCGCCTGTTCCGATGACTTCCACATTGCCGTTGTCTGAATCAATGAACGCGAGGTTGCCAGAAACCAATACTCCATGATTGAAGTTGCCCGAAGCATCATAGGCGCCATTGCCGACCACCTTTGCCTTGCCATTCCCGTTTGCGCTGATGGCTGCGGGCATCCCACCGACATTTTGTATCAACACGCCATAATTGCTGCTGGAGACACCTTTTCCTCCGGCAAAGCCGGTAACGGATACGTCTGCGTTTGTGCTTGAAATAAGGCCGGAATTGGCTACGCCAATATTGAAATTCCCCGTGCTTTCCCTGCCTGTTCCTTTTACCGTGACAGCGCCTGTCCCCTGAGCTGTAATCGCAGTGCCAGCGGCCACCGATACTCCTTTTAAAGAGCCACCCGAGCCAATGCCCGCCGTACCGGTTACCTTGACATTGCCAGCTCCGCCAGCAAAAATGAAACCGCCTGCGCTAACATCCACACCAAAATTGGAACCTGAAATTGCAGTACCACCGCCAAATCCAGAAACCGTTACGTTGCCATTCGTGGAAGTGATCCGGGTATTCGAGGTGCCTACCACTATGCCACTGTGGTTTATTCCGTCGCATGCAGTGCAGCCCGTGCCTGTTACGGTTACATCCCCATCGCCGCCTGCCGTGACGAGGCTCCCGCTGAGCACCCAAACGCCAGGGGAAAAGGTTGATGGACCCGTGCCGCCTCCATTGCCAATCACCGTGACAGATCCACCCAAGGAACTGATTTCAGAAATTGATTCTACCCCTACGCCATAATTGCGCGCACCACTGCTGGGGCCGCCCCAGCCTTGCACCAACACGGCATGAATATCTCCACCTGATATTTTTGCGCTACTGGTTATGGATACCCCCATTTGGAAACCGGCCGCGTTGTTGCCACCTTTTCCCTTGACGGTCAGATATCCGTCGCCAGTCACACTAAGGAGGCCGCCAAGTAATCTTACACCTTGGAAATTGCCCACTGAAGGCGCCGCCTGCAAGTTGGCTTCTACGGTGAGGTTGCCGTCTTCGGTTTCAACGCTGGCACCAGAAAACACCGTAATACTTTGGCTCGCTTTGAATACTGCACTGCCTGTGCCCGAGATATGGAGATTTGTTCCAGAAGCTATGACAATTCTGTCCGTGCCGATGATGTTATCATCATCTTGAAGATTGACATCCAGGGAGGCATCGGGTATAAACGTTATGCTGCCGCCAAAATTGACCACATCATCCCCCGCTCCTCCGCCGATGTTCAAATCGGGCAGTGCCGTGACGAATGCCCCAATATTGATCACGTCATTCCCTTCTCCACCGAATATGACCAGATCATCAACTCCTGCCAGCGGAATGCTGACCGGGAAATTGAACGTAAGCCCGCCATTGATGGCATACGTGCGACCGGGGACATCAAATTGAATGTCTCCTCCAACTTGTGTGACCGTAATCACATCGTTGCCGCCCATTTGATCGCTGAGCTGTATGCTGGAACCGTCATAAAAAATACTGAAGTCGGGTGACGCTTGTACCAACAAAGGAAGACAGCACACCATCAAAACAGCGTACAATTTGTTGCTTTTAAAAGGCAGCGCCGAAAAGGATTTACACCAGGAAGTGAAATGTACCTGAAAGTTGTAGACATTTTTCATGAGCGAAAAGTTAATATTGAGCATAGTCCAGCACGGATAATTAATTGACAAAATAACATGAGCATTCCGCAAACTTTAGTTCTGAGTCGGCTTGAATACAAAATGTTCCCATCCACCATAATACGGCGCGATGAAAGCAAATCTGGATAGGAAATTAAGCAGAAAAAGGGCAGTGGAGGGTACGCTTCCAGACCTAGGGATGGGAAAGACCTACAGGCGCTTTTTCATGAGACAAAGGATTATAGACTAAAGACTGGCAAAAGTAAAAATGATTTAAACATCTGGTATGTTTTCTTAAAAAGAAAAACGGATTTTACCAAATTTTGCCTTGCCCCATTGACTTTATATAAAATTAACGTAGGATTAGTTTGCTTTTTTTTTGAATTTCAATTAAGGAACGGGTGAATAATAACTCGTTCCTAGTTCTACTTTGTCACATCAGCCCCTATGGGGCAATGTCATTGACTTAAGACCCTGAAAGGGTCAAACATGGCTAGGGGGTTGTGCCAAAAGGTTTGACCTTCGAAAGTCTACAAATTTTTATTTCGTTTTCTTTACCGTAGACCTTCCAAGTTTCTAAAACTTGGAAGGTCTGGCACTCGATAAGGAACAATATTTGGTTTGTTTTTTTCAATCAATCCTTTCGACACAACCCCAGAAAGGGCATGTGTGTAACAACCCCGAATGGGGTTGAATGTGCGTTTAGAATATATTCAACCCCATTCGGGGTTGTTACCATTGCTTATATTCCCCCCGATTGCATGGGAGGCTATTCAAATTCAACCACTTCGTGGTGGTTAAATTCCTTAAGTCAACGACATCAGCCCCTATGGGGCTGATGTGACAAAGTAGAACTAAGTACCGATGAAATAACATCCTCAAAATCATCGGCTATTTTCAACAGGCAGTACCCAATCCAATTTTTCAAACGGGCTGTAGTTTACCCTGGCCATATCCATGGCTGGATTTACAAAATACTGCGGCGGCCTTCCATTCAGACTGAACTTGATTTTAGCATAAACCGCTGCATTGGGAAGTCCGTTTTTGATGCCTTGTTCGTGGATCCATTGTGCAAAGGTTCTGATCATCCTCGGGTCGTACAACATGGCTTGTATTTGTACATTGTTGACCATCGAGCGGTAATTGATCTCGCCTTCTTTGCCGCTGTCGGGGTCTTTCAGGATAAAAGTGAACTCGGAAGGCACGCGGGCATCCGCTTTAACCCGCCACGAAAAACGATTTCCGATGGTAGTATAGTCCAAGTCGTTGGGCAGGAACAAGCCCCGCAAAGGGAACAGCAGTTGAAAGGCAAAATAGAGGCTCAGAAAGCCAAGCGCCATTTTCCCGATCAGGGGTTGGGATAACGGTGTATTATTCTTGTTCAGGGCAGGAAACCATCTGCGCAACAGGGGTATCTCCTCCATTTCAAAATACAAAATGAGCGCGCTCATCATAACGAAGGGGAATATCCCAATATCCCCAAATATCTTGGAATTTGAATAATGAAAAAGCGCAAAAGGGAGCACCGCCCATTTGCGCAGCGGCTTATACCATAACAAAAAGGGGGCAAAAAAATCAAGGGAAAACCCGAGGTACACCATCGTGTTGATCCCGATCTCGGATTTATAGAAGGAGGCTAAAAAGTGGTCCGGGGGCATCGCCTCGCTAATCGTTCGGACTGGTTGCTTCAGCACCCACCAGTCTGCCCGCATTTTGATTAGACTGGCGAAAAAATACACACACATTACCTGCGCCCCCAGAGCGAACTGCTGCCAGCGTGGCACGACAATACCCGGCAGTGTGCGTTTCCTAAGCGACAAAAACTGATCGGCATTGGTAAAGCTCAACAGGATTGCCAGCAGGATAAAAAGATATATGTGGTTGTTGTACAGGCTCTTATCCAATAAGAACAAATAGAGATAGGATATGGCGAACAAGCGAGCTGCCCATTTCATCATGACCCCAAACATCATGCAGAATGCACAGGCCAGCATCACATAAAGCATTGCACTCAACAAGGGCGCCGGTAAGGGTTTGAGCCACTCGAACCCTTCATAAGGGAAGTTAAGTTTTGGCGATACAAAAAAAGCATTCACCATGCCGGTAAAAAGGTAATTCGCTACTTCATAAGCCATGAACAGACCATAAATGACCCGAAACAAGCCTATGATATATCCGTTAACCGGTTCGCTCAGCCATTTTTTAAAATTGTTGAGATATGCCATAGGGATAGGGGAGATGTTTGAAGGGTTTGAGGGGTTTGAGGGGTTTGAAGGGTTTGAGGGGAAGCGATTTTATGGCCGCAAGAATACCTTGTTTCGGTGAGAAGGAAAAATCAATATGTATAAAGAGCCTGGAAAAAACACCTTGAGCCATTCTGGATTTAGTGCGCACAAAAATTAAACCCTGCATGCTGGCATGCAGGGTTTAAGGAACGTGCGAATAATAACTTGTTACTTTCAGGTAGATTACTTTTTGCTAAGACAACTATCTTTTTGTGCGAATAGCGGGGCTCTTTTATCAAAAAGATAGGCAGTATGAGCGGAAAGGAATCAGATGAAAGTAACAAGTTATTATTCACACGTTCCTAAATCTCCTTTCTAAAAAATTCGGGATGAATCCTAAAGGTATATCGCCCTTAATTTTGCTTATTCTGGAGTATCCGCTTCGCCGCCCAGTTGCTCATCCCCACTCCAAAAAGCACCACCGAAACCGAACTGATCGGCATCAACACCGCTGCCACCAAGGGCGATAAAGCGCCCGCCACGGCAAAACTCAGCCCGATAGCATTGTAAGTCAAGGCTACGATATAGGAAAGGTTTACAATTTTCACACCCTCCCGGGCCAGCCGGACGAACTGTGGCAATCGCGCAAACTCATCGGCGTGGAGTATTGCATCGCAGGCCGGGGTGAAGTTGTTGGTGTTTTCGGCCACCACGATGCCCAGATCGCTTTGGCGAAGTGCACCTGCGTCGTTCAGCCCATCGCCGACCATCATCACCTGCTGGCCATGACGTTGCAGTTTTTTTACAAATTCAAGTTTGTCCTGCGGGCTGCGGTTGAACAGCATTGTGTCTGCATCCGGGAAGAAGGGGGCGAGTGCGGCGGCTTCACGGTCTTGGTCGCCAGAGAGAAGGAAAACTGAGTGTTGAGTGTTAAGTGTTGAGTGTTGAGTGTTAAGTGTTGAGTGTTGAGTGTTGCCCTTTGCCTTGGGGCTGAAGAACGCCAGCACCTGAGCCAGTCCGCTTCGGAAATGGCTTTTGACTTCAAAATAGCCCAAAAGATCGTTGTCTATGGAGACAAAAACGCCGCCGGTCTGCCCAAGATTTGACAACTTTTTAAAAGTTGTCAGATCTTGAACAGGCCCTGCATCAACAAACTTCTGCGACCCGATCTTAATCTCCCGGCCTTTCACCACGCCCCGAATACCCAAACCCGGAATCTCCTCGAAATGCTCTGGCGTTTCCGTCGGCACTTCTGGCATGGATTCGTACAGCCGACGACTAAGCGGGTGCGCGGAATGCCGCACCAGCGAACGGATGGCGATTTTTTCGGCATAGCCAAGCGGCTGACCCAGGAAGCGCATTTCCTGCTGCGACACGTTGGTAATGGTGCCGGTTTTGTCAAACACTACTGCATTGATGTCGGCAAAAGCTTCCACCACGCGGATATTTTTTAAGTAAAAACGGTGTCTGCCAAGGATGCGCAGAATGTTGCCCAACGTGAATGGAATAGATAAGGCAATATTGCATGGACAAGCCACAATCATCACCGCTGTGAAGGCATTGATGGCGGTGTGCATGTCGTCGCGCATCAGCCACCAGTAGCCAAATGCGCCGAAACCGAAAACTAAAATCAAGTAGGTAAAAATGCGGCCTGCGGCATCGGCAAGTTGCGTCACTTGTCCTTTGGCGTTGGTTTTGAACGCATCGTTGTTCCACAATTTCGTGAGCTGGCTTTGTGCTACCCGGCGGGTAAGCGCAATTTCGATGCTTTCTCCAATCTGTTTGCCACCGGCAAAAATCCGTTCGCCGTTTTGCAACAACACAGGTTCTGATTCGCCAGTAACAAAACTGTAATCTACTCGTGCTGAACCTTTTAGCAAAATTCCATCGGCGGGTACAATCTCTTGGCTACGTATCAAAATAACGTCGCCCGGCACAAGTCGGCTGACTGGAACAGAAGACTCATCATTGCCATTGCGCACCGTGGCCGCAACCGGGAAATAAGATTTGTAATCGCGTTCAAAAGAAAGTTGGTGCCAAACGTGCTGCTGAAACCACTTTCCAATCAGCATCAGGAAAGCCAAGCCCGCAAATGAATCCAGGTAACCAGCACCGGTATGCGTTAGAATTTCATAAACGCTGCGGCCAAACAAAGACAAAAATGCGAGGCAAAGCGGGATGTCAATATTGAGTTGCCGATTGCGCAAACCCTGCCATGCTGAAATATAATAGTCGCGTTGGCTGTACAACAGGACGGGCAAGGAAATCAATATGCTGAGGTAGCCGAATGCCGCTGCAAACCAAGGGTCTGCCTCGCGGGTCATACCGACGTATTCGGGGAAACTGAACAGCATGACGTTCCCAAAAGCAAAACCAGCCACCGCCAGTTGTGCTCCCAATCGGCGACTCATAACTGGAGGCTTTTGGCCGTCCACATCCCCAAGGTTGATATCGGGTGCGTATCCGATGGATGCAAGCAGCGAAGCGAGTTTGCGCAGGGAAGTTTGGTCGGGATTGAACTGAATGGTGGTGGTTTTTTTCAAAAAATTCACCCGCGCATTGGCCACGCCCAGGTCGAGTTTGTAAAGATTTTCCAAAAGCCAGATGCAAGACACGCAATGCATTTGGGGCAGGTAAAAAGTGACTTGGGCGATTTGATCGTTTTGGAATTCAATCAGTTTCTCCCGAACCTCGGGATCATCCAAATAAGCATAGTTTTTTGTAATCTTCTGACTCTTAAGGCTTTGCCCGGCATTTTTGTCTAATTCATAAAATTCACAGAGATGGTGCGTGTTCAATATTTCGTACACCATCTGGCATCCTTGACAACAAAAATGCTTGTCGCCGATGCGCAGCCGATCCGCTCCACCGGGTGACACATCCGGGCAAACATCATGGCAGTGAAAGCAGGTGTGGGCTGTGACGGGCGATTTTTTTGACGGCGAAAGGACTGATACGGCCATATAATGGATAAATTTGTGGGGCAAAAGTCTGGCTTTGCATGTGCGACTTGGGTGACGGTGGTCAGGAAGCAGGGTGATGCTGGTCAGAGCCATGCTTACTATAAAAGTCATGAATGGAGGTGATGCCGGTCATGTTCAGCTGAGCTCAAACCTGCACAACTTTGTACCAACAAATTAAAATGTCACTATGGAACTCCACATCGCTCCCGACAAGACTGTTGGCGCACTCCAAACCGAGTTTTCGGATGCGTTCCCTGGCTTGAAAATCGTTTTTTTTAGCAAACCACACCGTGCATACAAGGGGAGTGCGGCCAAATTCCTCGTGCAAGAAAAGGATATGCCGCTCAAACAACTTTCGCCTAACATTAAGTCAGGCACGCTGACACTTGAACCTACCACGCAAGTAAAGGAGCTGGAGCGACTTTTTGAGGAAGAATATTACCTACATGTTCAGATATTTCGAAAATCTGGCAGGACTTGGCTCGAAACTTCCGTGACCGACGACCTTACGCTCGAAGAACAACAGGTCAAAGCTGCCAACAGTGAAAACGTACATCAGGAGTTCGTAGATCCAATGGATTATCGCGAGCAGTCATGATTCATTAAATTACGATTTACGATTTTGGATTTTGGATTTTGGATTTACGATTTTGGATTGTTTTGATCCGAAAAAGGCACGATACATGCCTTTTTCGGATCAAAACAATCCAAAATCGTAAATCCAAAATCCAAAATCGTAAATCGTAAATCCAAAATCGCAAATTGTATGAAACCCATTCTCGTCCCAACCGACTTTTCCAAATGCGCCAACAACGCTATGAAGTACGCACTCGAAATCGCGGAGCGTACCGGGCAATCTATTACCTTGTTGTATGTGGTTTATCCTAATGAAGGGGTGGACAACAACATGTACGACGCCTTTTTTATTGACAACTATATTCAAGAGCGCATGGATTCGATGAAATCTTGGGCCAAAAAATTTACCCGAAGCCTACGCTTGAAGGACATAAAAGTCGAGGTAGATTGCAGAATCGGTTTCCCTGTAAGCACCATAGCCCAAACGGCCTCAGACCTGGGGGCTTCGCTTATTGTGATGGGCACCACCGGCGCCAGCGGATTACGTGGTGTGCTCTTAGGAAGCGTTGCGGGAGGAGTGATTTCCGGGAGCAAAGTCCCCGTTTTTGTGGTGCCAATGAAGGCCGTTTTCCGCAATAACGCACGTTTTGCATTTGCCACTGATTTCAAATTGCCTGTGAGCAGAACCTCCTTGCAAACAATGCGCGAAATGCTACATCTTCAACATGCAGGGCTGGACATCGTCCACGTATTGGGCGAAAACGATCAACAATCCGATAAAAAGCAGGAAGAGGCTTTGAGCGAAAAACTGGGCACGATCCCGCACAACTTCCACTACCTGCACGACAAAAACATTCCGCAGGCTATTCATAATTTCCTGGAAGCCACCGATTGCAACGGTCTGGTGGCGGTCTCACACGAGCACTCCTTGCTGCACAAGTTGTTTGGAAAAAGCATATCGCGTTCCCTGGCCCAGCATACCAAGGTGCCGCTTTTAGTGCTGCATGACGCTTGATTTTTAAGAAGTTGTCGGAGTTATTCTGTCGGAGTCAATTCCTTCAAACAACGCCGCAGGCTCTCCCGCCAATGGGGTATTTCAAGGCCGAACGCAGCCTTTATTTTGCTTTTGTCCAGTACGCTGAACGGCGGGCGTTGGGCAGCTGTGGGAAAATCTTTGGAAGCTATGGGTTGGGCATGACAGGCAATAGCCCCAAGTTCAAAAATGGCCGTTGCAAAATCGAACCAACTCGCCACCCCCTCGTTCGAGTAATGCCAGATGCCTGCGATAGACTCCTCAGCGACTTCTCCAGATTCCACTTTTTGGATAATCTTTAAAACCGCCTCGGCGAGATCGGGCGCGTAGGTGGGCGAGCCGATTTGATCGGCCACTACCTGGAGGATGGGGCGCTCGCGGCCAAGGCGCAGCATGGTTTTGACAAAATTTTGTCCGAAAGCCGAATACACCCAAGAACTGCGGATGATCATGGTACGCGGTAGGGCATGTAAAGCGGCGCGTTCTCCAGCGAGCTTTGTACGAGCATACACCCCTTTTGGGCTGACTCGGTCGGTCTCGCGAAATGGCGTGTTCTGGCGACTGTGATAAACATAATCAGTGCTAAAATGCACGAGTGGGATTCCATTTTCGGCACAGGCTTCTGCAAGGTTTTTAACGCCCAAAACGTTGACATTCCATGCTTTTTCAGGCTCACTTTCTGCTTTGTCAACGGCAGTGTAGGCGGCACAATTGATCACCCATTTTATCTTGTCATCCCGAAGAGACTGTATTGCGCTAAAATATTCCCGCACCGCGGCTCGGTCGCTTACATCCAATTCTTGCGAACCCGCAAAAACGAATTTTTGTCCTGGCCAATTTGCCGAGGCCTGACGAAAACATTGGCCTAGTTGGCCGTTGGCGCCGGTGACGAGAATCATGGACGTTGGGAATTAGGATATTGGGATATTAGGATATTGAGCGCAAAAGTAGCACGGTGTGGTGCTAACTTTGAGAATGTTCGCAAACTTTGCGGTCCAAGACCTCGGGGGTTTTTAAAACCTACGAGGTCCCGGGCGCGATCCATGCTTTTCAATCTCCCCTTCTCCCCCCTACAAATCATCCCCGATCATCCTGGGAACAACCAGGGTATCTCGCTCTTTATCAAGCGCGACGACCTGCTTCACCCTGAAATCCAGGGCAGCAAGGGGCGCAAACTAGCCGCTTTGCTCTCGGATATTAAGCAATCTTACCCCGGAGGCTTGGTCACGTTTGGCGGGGCGTTTTCTAATCATTTGCACGCAGTAGCCGTGGCTGGGCGGATATTTGGCATCCCCACGTTTGGCATTTTACGGGGCGAACATGTTGATCTCCAAAACCCTACACTCCGATTTTGTCAAGAAAACGGCATGACGCTACGCCCACTTGCGAAAGCACAGTACGATGCCTGTAAAGCGCAGGAAGGAGCACCGCTCAGGAATGAATTCCCGCAATGCTACTTCCTTCCTGAAGGCGGCAACACCCCCCAGGCCTTGGAAGCTTGTGCAGCCATACCGAAAGAAATCTCAACGCAGTTATCCCAAGAACATCCCGAATTGAGCAGCCAAATGCTCTATCTCTGCACCCCGGCTGGAACAGGCTGCACAGCGGCGGGCATTGTTGCCGGGCTAGCCATTCCCAAAAGTCAGGTGATGGTTTTCCCCGTCAGCAGCCATCGGTTTGATAGCGCGAGTGTCATGGGTCTTTTGGCCAAAACTAATCTTGGTGACCCAAAACTTAAATCCCGGTTCAGCATCATCCACGATTACACGTTTGGCGGTTTTGCGAAACTACACCCACCAGTCATAGAATTTGTACACGAGTTTTTGGAACAAACCAACATCTTGCTCGACCCCATTTACACCTCCAAAATGTTGTTCGGGGTTTTTAATATGCTCGCCAAAGGCGATTTCGCCCCCAACAGTACGGTAGTCGCTTTGCACACGGGCGGATTGCAAGGTTGGGAAGGGTTCATCGCGCGTTATGGGAAAAGTGCTCAGTTTTAAGATGTTTTTTGATTGACGAGAGCCGATTACATGATTGTTGATTTTTGATGTCCTGAAAATCAGGGCATTAGACCAAAAATTAAACAACATTTTTGTTTTAAAATATTTCGGCCTCTTTTATGAGGCAACGGTAATTTGTGACGCTTTTCAAAAAAACGGCAGTTTATGCGAGAAAGCGGTTTTATATTAGTTAATTTCAAAACCTCAAAAAGTTTTGCGTTTTTTCAAAATCCAATTCGGATTTTAAAACAAAATCTGTTAATTTTGGCCGACAAAATGACAAAAGAAAAACTTTTGCACTGTGGAAAATTAACCTTAACTTAACCTGTAGGATTTCCGGCGAACGATTCAAGATGTCCAAAAACCGCCGATTCATTTTTGCTAAACCAGTGCTTTTCAAGCCTTAACTAATTTTAAGCAAGACCCTGCAAAGACTGTTGATAACTGAAACGCGATGTGGATAAAGTGGCCTGATTCCGGGGTTCTCCACAGATACACACTGGTTTCTCCACAGCTTGGAGGCCACACGGATTGTTTCAAATTGAAATATCTGGTTACAAAAGGTAGGTTTGCAGCCTTTTGTATCCCGGAACTCCGTTCCGGGACGTTTTATTCCCGGAACGGAGTTCCGGGGCACACTATCACCGGAACAGAGTTTCAGGGCACACTATCACCGGAACAGAGTTCCGGCGTACACAACAATCATGAACGAGTCGAGCAACAACCAACAAAGCGGCCAACAGGGCGGCAACGACCGCAAAGGCCGTCGGAACGCACCCAATAACGAGAGCCTGTCGAACTTCGTGTTCGGCAAGGTGCAGCCACAGGCCGTACCCCTCGAAGAAGCCGTGCTCGGCGCGCTCATGCTCGACCGCGAGGCACTCCCAATGGTGATGGACACCCTGCGCCCGGAGAGTTTTTACCTGGAAGCGCACCAGCACATCTACCGCTCCATTATCCGTTTGTTTGAGCGTTCGAATCCTGTTGATTTATTGACTGTAACCGAGGAATTGAAGAAGGCGGGTGAACTGGACAAAATCGGAGGGGGCTACTACCTCGTAGAACTCAGCAACCGCGTGGCTTCTGCGGCCAACATCGAGTACCACGCGCGCATCATCGCCCAAAAACACATCCAGCGCGAACTCATCGGCGTAAGCACCCGCACCATCCGCGATGCCTACGAGGACACCACCGATGTGTTCAACCTGCTCGACGAGGCTGAAAAAGGGCTTTTTGCCATCACACAAAACAACCTGAGCCGCTCCTACGAAAGTATGGGCAGCCTGAGCAGCAAGGTGTTGAAGCAGATTGAGGAACTTTCCAAAAAAGCAGACGGACTCACGGGCGTACCCACTGGTTTCACCGACCTGGACCGGATCACTTCTGGCTGGCAGCCCTCCGATTTAATCATTATAGCAGCCAGGCCGGGCATGGGAAAGTGCCTCGCCAAAGGCACCAAAGTGCTGATGTTCAACGGACTCCTTCGCAAAGTGGAAGATTTGAATCCCGGCGACCTGCTCATGGGCGACGATTCTACTCCCCGTCAAGTGCTTTCTACCACTTCCGGTCAAGAAATGATGTATTGGGTACGCCAAAACAAGGGGATTGATTACCGTGTAAATGAAAGCCATATCCTTTCACTCAAGCGCAGCCGGACGGAATGGAGACATCAAAACGGCGACATTCTGAACATCAGCGTAAAAGAGTACCTACAACAATCGGCGAAGTTCAAGACCAATTACAAAGGCTACAAAACTGCGGTCGAGTTTGCTGAAAAGCAGCTCCCGATTCATCCCTACTTCCTCGGAATCTGGTTGGGAGATGGTACCACCGAGAACAGCAATATCTCCACCACCGACGACGAAGCAGTATCCTTTCTGGAGACATATTCCCAGGAATTGGGCTTGCGTTTGAAAAAACACAACCAAGCTCCTGAAAAATGTCCAATTTACTGCATTGCAAATGACCGGCAACACGCGATGGGATACTCGCTGCACGGCATGTTAAGTGCGCTAGGAGTACTGGGGAACAAACACATTCCGCAAGATTACCTGGTCAATTCCACTGCAAAACGCCTCGAATTGTTGGCCGGATTGATTGACAGCGACGGTCATTACCTCGAGCAATCCAATGGTTTTGAGATTACCCAAAAGAGCGAAACGCTGGCTCGTGGCATCAAATTCCTGTGCGATTCTTTGGGTTTTCGGACTTCCTTGACTACAAAAAAAGCACAAATCGCCGCTATAGGTTTTGAAACTATGGTGTGGCGTTTGCGCATTTACGGTGACTTGGACAAAGTACCCCTGCGCATCAAACGCAAACAACCCAACCCCTGGGAAAGTAAGATAAACTGGCAAGTGACAGGCATTCGCGTGGAAGCAGACAAAGTGGATGATTATTATGGATTTGAATTGGATGGAAATGGGCTTTTCTTATTGGAAGACATGACTGTGACGCACAATACGAGTATGGTACTGGCCGTGGCCCTCAACGCAGCCCGCGATTTCGGCAAAGGAATCGCCCTTTTTTCGCTCGAAATGGCCTCCACCCAGCTCGTGCAGCGTCTCATTTCGATGGAATCAGAAATCCCGGCCAATAAATTCAGAAATGGGAAACTAGAAGATTACGAATGGCAAATGCTCCAAAGCACTGTGGAAAGGCTCAATGCGGTGCCGATTTTTATTGACGATACCCCGGCCATCAACATCTTCGAGCTCCGCGCCAAATGTCGCCGCCTCAAAATGCAACACGACATCCAGCTGGTCGTGATTGACTACCTTCAATTGATGACCGGTTCTGCCGAAAACAACCGCAACGGAAACCGGGAGCAAGAAATTGGCAGCATTTCCCGCGCCCTTAAATCGCTGGCAAAAGAACTGAATGTGCCAGTTATTGCGCTCTCGCAATTGAGCCGGGCCGTGGAGGTGCGCGGGGGGAGCAAAAGGCCGCAATTGAGCGATCTGAGGGAATCAGGCTGTCTCATTGGGGATACGCTCATTACTGATGCTTCTACCTGGAAACAATTTAAGATCAAAGACTTAGCCGAAAAAAAGAATCGAAGTTGGTTTAAAACGCCTTCAATGTCAGAGGATCTAAGACTTGGCGCTATGCCTATTTCCAACGTTTTCTTTTCAGGTCACAAACCTGTTTTTGAACTCAAAACCAGAACTGGACGCAGTATCCGCGCTACTGCCAACCATCCATTCTTCAAACCCATCGGCTGGACGCGCTTGGATGCGCTTCATTCTGGAGATAAAATCGCCTTGTCCAGTCATGTAAATATCTCCAAATCAGACATTATTTGGGATGAAATCGATTCTATTACCCCAGCGGGTACTGCCGACGTATTCGATGCAACCGTACCGGGCACACACAATTTCGTCGCCAACGACTTCATCGTGCACAACAGTATCGAGCAAGACGCCGACATCGTCTCCTTTATTTACCGACCAGAATACTACCAAATACTCGAAGACGAGCAAGGCCAAAGCCTAAAAGGGGTCGCCGAGTTTATCATAGCCAAGCACCGGAATGGTGCGCTGGATACCGTTAAACTAAAGTTCACAGACACCTTTGCCAAATTCAGCAACCTGAATGACCCCTCGTTCGCAGGACTTTCAGACCCGCTTACCGGGCCATTCCAACCCAGTGTCATTTCCCGGCAATCCAGGATGAACGACGAGGATATTCCTTTTTGATGAACTGAGGTTTTGATGGAGTGATGGAGTGATCTGCGTAGCAAGCAAAAACCCCGTCTGGCAGTGCCAGGCGGGGTTTTTGCTTGTTGGGTTAATGTCTAAAACCTTCGATTATTTTTCGATGGGCTTTTTCTCTGCATCGCGCATTCCTTGACGGATTTCGTCTTCTACCGAATTTTTAGCGCTGTTGAATTCGCGGATGCCGCGACCCAAACCACGCATGAGCTCGGGAATTTTTTGACCCCCGAAAAGGAGCAGCACTACCAGAAAGATAAGCACGAGCTCCGAGCCGCCGAGGTTGCCGAGAAACAAAAATGTAGCAGTCATAGTCGTTGAAATTTAAAGTGGAAAAATCGGGCGCCCGCGCCCGGAATGCCTTTGACCCTAAAGGAAGGACAAAGTTACACGCTCTGATTGGCAAATAGGGCCTGCGGCAAAAATTTAACCTCAGGCGGGCAAATCAGGGGGTGAAATTCCGGGGAACCGACACCAAATCATTACTTCGCCATTTGCGTGGGTACGGCCGCTGTATTTGTCCCAACTGGCATCGAGCATGTGTTATCAAGGGAAACCGTTTGTCCGGGTTTAGCTTATAATGAGCAGGCCACTGGTCCAGCGGCGTTCGAATACGGCTGCGCAACGGCCGTCGGGCAGCGCGGCAACACCGTTAAAGCGATTAGAAAAACGCGTATTCGCCGATATAAAAGTACCGTCCAGGTAGTATCGGTTTCCGCCAGATACCCAGTCCACCAGGGTATCGCCTTCCCAGACGAGGGAGAGAGGTTTTTTTGGGATTCAAGGTGACACCTCCTCCTCCGTCGGAGCTGTCACCTTGAATTCCCCCAAAGTTTTGAACAAGATTTTCCCGATTTGAAAAGGATTTAAATGATTTTTGCCCCGTAAAATCAAAATCCCATGCAACCCGGGATTAAAATCCTTCCAATCCCAAACGCATCCTGCGAATCCTAGTACAAAAACGCCCAGCCATGTCCAAACTCGCCCTACAACGCATCGCCGAAAACAAAAAGACCAGGGCCACCACCCTCGACCTTGGTAACTGCGGCCTCACGGAGCTGCCGCCCCAAGCCCTGGACTGTGTCTGGCTGGAAACCTTGATCCTGAGCCAAAGCTGGTGGGAATACGATGTTGAAAAAAAGGAAGGCGAGTGGAAAACC
>Ga0163148_10001797_pt1 | contig 27192 bp, 20 predicted proteins | sample OliLakLV19MP7P2_FD_148606 | JGI IMG/M metagenome (GOLD analysis project Ga0163148, IMG submission 148606) | Freshwater microbial mat bacterial communities from Lake Vanda, McMurdo Dry Valleys, Antarctica- Oligotrophic Lake LV.19.MP7.P2 | ecosystem: Environmental > Aquatic > Freshwater > Lake >... | reverse complement strand
GATCTCGGCTGCGTCCATCTGGCCGAACGCAGCCGAGATCGAAGGCGCCCCGCGCCTGTCACGCAACGGCAGGCCACAGAATCGGCGCGGCGCGGATCCCGGGAAGCTGCAAACAGCCTTTGACGCGATAACCTCCCGCCTCAAAGGTGCGGCCAAGGTCCGCGTCGTGCCGACCCTCAACGAGCTGCCCGCCGCCGTGCGGCAGAAGATGACGGAGGAGGACGCTAAAGGCGTCGACGGCGTCTACTACGAGGGCGAAGTGTGGATGGTGGCTGATGAGCTGCCGTCGCCTGAGCGGGCGGCACAGGTCTATTTTCACGAGACGGTCGGCCATCACGGGCTGCGCGGCCTGTTCAATGTCGGAGGATCTGCAGAAGGCGAGGCCGCCTTTAACAAACTGCTGGACGACGTTGTCGCGGCGTATCGTGCCGGCAAGTTCGACAAGTGGTTCGAGGGGCGCCAGCGCGAGTACCTTGATCTGCACATCGACGAGTTCCCGACCGAGCGCGAGGCGGCAGAGGAGTTTATCGCCCGATCCAGCGAGGGCGGCGCGGCCGATCCAAGCGGCTTCAGGCAGCGCCTGCGGATCATGGTGACACAAGCCCTGCGCCGCACCCCGGGGCTGGGCCGCCACTTTCAGAACGTCACGAAGGCCGAGATAGACGAGCTCATCGCGCGCTCGCGACGCTTCGTCGAACAAGGGGCGCCGGCCCGCACCGAATTCCGGGGATCACGCTTCGCCCGCAACCTGCCGGGCGATGTTCGCTACTCGCGGCGCACCACCGGCAAGGCGCCAACGATTGACGGCCGGGACGATGAGCTGACGGTCGCCTTCAAGCTGCTTGCCGGGCACCCTGAATTTTTCTCTGGCGAGCCGAGCAATGAAAAGGACATGGGCGCGATCGCCGCAGACAAGCCGGGCAATCTTGCGGTGACCGAGATCCAGATGGGCGGCCAGTTCAGGCCGGCCAACACAAAGCGGTTATGGACGATCTCCGCTGAGGGAGCCAACAGCGAGGCGAGCGTAGTCGAGCAGGACCGCCCGAAAAACACGATCTTCATTGACATAAGTCAGTCTAAGAACGGCGGCGGCGGTGAGCAAATTTATCAGACGGTAGCCGAGTACGCCCACAATAACGGCAAGGTGTTTATCGGGGATCCATCCGGGCTGTCGTGGCAGGCGCAGATCCGCCGCACGGAACAGATGCTGGGCAGCGCGCTGCGCTTGGGCACCACGAAACATCTCGGGCCGCACGAGCTGCAGGAGAAGCCGGAGGTCGCGGGCGTGCGCCCCATCAACTGGATCCCGGACGACGACGCCCACAACTTTCGGGAGCTGATTCAATCATCCTACGAGACGTATAAAAGCCTCGTGCCTCAGATCGCCGACATCGGTTACAGTTTCACATCTGGAAAATTCGAGAAGCCTGATGGATCTGAATACACCGCCGATGACTTTAAGGAAACTGCAGCAGCAGTGCGGCGGGGAGCCCTCCGACCTCGCGGCGCGCTTCAGTGGCGCGCAGGCAGTGCTGACGCCCCGACAATACCGGCGGGCATTAGAAGCCTCAAGAGAACAGTGTTTGCGGCTGCCGTTCTACGCGCAAAGGCTGAGGGAAGGTGGGGAGAAATACTTGGAAGTCTTTCTCTCGCAAATGCCCCTCGGCTTCACACCGGCATGCGAGGTGCGCTACTTTCGCGTCGAGCACGAGGGGATGGACAGCGCCCGATGGGTGCAGGTGAGCGGGCCGCCGATAACCGACGACGAGATGACAGCAGCGGACTGAGCAAGCCGCGCACGGCGGCGCCGGCGGCGGGCGGGCGCCTGTCGCGGACGCTCACGTCGGGCGAGGGCGGTTTCTATTCGGCCGTGAAGGCCGCCCTCGCGGGTGCCAGCATGCGGACGGCTACCGCCGTTCAGTGGATGAACTTTCTGCGCAATTACCAGGGCCTTAAGCGCGAGGAGATCGAGTGGCTGGGCCTTGAGCAGTGGCTTCAATCAGACGACATGTTCGGGCGCGACGCCGAGATCACGCACAAGGAATGGCTCCGCCTGGTGAGCAGCGGGGAACTAGGCTACCGCCAAGGCGTTTTCTCCGTGAGGGATTGGCTTAAAGCCGAAGACATCCGCAGGGCAGATCCCAAGTACAAGGACGACGGGAAGATCACGCAGAAAGAGCTGCTGCTTTACATTGGCGCGCATGAAGTGAACATCGACGAATTGGAGCTCAGCGGAAGCGCGCCAGGGGACGACGATCCACCCCAAGTTCATACGGGCGATTGGGAAACCGAGGAACCCGATGACGACTCGCTGGATCTGGACTACTTCATGGATGACGCCACCGAGTGGGCGACAGACCGGCTTGACGAGGGCGAGGAGCTCGACGAGGAGGAGGTGAAAGAGCGCGCGCTGAAGATGGCGCGTGACGCTTACTACATGAGCGGCGACTCGCCGGCTTCCCGGACCTTCTGGTTTGAATTTCGCGGCGAGCAATACAATGGGCATCAGACTGAGTCTTACGGCGAGACGGAAGTCCGCATTGAAAATGACGACATGCGAACCCCTTTGAACGGGCACGCTGATCTCGACGAGCTCGCGTTGGAGTGGGTGCGCGAAAACGTCGCAGTCAATGACCCCGGGGAAAGCGAGGACGGCACGGCGAGGTGGAAGGAATACACGCTCAGGGGGGGCGAGGAAGGAACCTATCGCGAGCTCGTGCTTACGCTGCCCGTCGTCAACCGCACCGTGAGCTACACAAACCAAACCCACTGGCCAGACGTTGAAAATCCAGTGCTACACCTGCGCGTGTGGGACGTCATCAAGGACGGGCTGCGCTGGCTATTCGTCGAGGAGATACAGAGCGACTGGCATCAGGCGGGCCGCAAGCTCGGGTATGAGGGAGATGGATCCCATCAGCCGGCGACTGTTGCGCTGAAACGATTCGAGGAGAGCATGGAGAGGAAATACGGGGCGGGCTATAAAGTGCAGCTCACCCTGGAGGAAGCGATGGAGCTAACCCACCTGGGACGCCGCGAGAAAGAAGAGAGCCTCGACGCCGATGATGATCCCGTGGCGAACGCGCCGTTGAAGGGCTCATGGGTTCAGTTTGGGCTTAAGCGGCTGCTGAAACTCGCGGTGGATGAAGGCTACGAGGGCATAGCGTGGACCACTGGCGAGCAGCAGAACCATCGCTACAACTACGGGAGGCTGATCAACTCGATCAATTACGTCAACCGGGGTGACGGCACCTTCGACTATGTCGTCTTCGGGAAAAATGGGGCGATGCAGAGTCACACGGAGCTGCCGGTTAGCAAGCTCGTAGAGCACCTCGGCCCTGAGATGGCGCTCAAAATTCGGATGGACAAAGGCGTGCCGCTGACCGAAGAACAGAAGAAAGAAGACCGCCCCCCGGTCATCCGTTCCCGCGGGCGACGCATGGCCAGCGACTACTACACGCAGATCCCCATATTTCACACGTCCGACGAACACGCAGCGCACACCGAGGGGCAATGGCGCAAGATCCAGGGCGAAGGGCTTCTACTGAAAGGCAGCGGCCTTACCGGCTACTACAACAAGATCTTGCCGGCCGACATGAACAAATACATCAAGAAGTGGGGCGGCAAAGTAGAGCTGCGGGACATCGGGTTCGGCGCGGCGGCCGAGAATGAGGCCCGGTGGCCTGGCCAGGCCCTGGAGAACATCGGGATTCAGCCGGCGGTGCGCATAACGGACAAGATGAAGGGCGACGCGACGAAGAAACAGTCGGTGTTTTCGCGCAAACTCAAAACGTCCAACCCGGTCGTGAAAATGGCCGAAAACTTCAGCGACGGATGGCGCGCGAGGATCGGCGATCCCGCGTGGGATAAGCTCGTTGAGACGATCAAGCCCCTGCTCGCTGCCGTGAAGCTGGCCGACACCGCGCCGACTGAATTCAAGCAGCAGATGCGCGCCTTTCGCGTCGAGGTTCAGCGCGAGGGCCGCAAAATACAAGGGGTCGCGGAACAGAGCGCAGGACTGGCGCCGCAAGAGCGCCTGCTGATCTCAGACTTCATCGAACGCACGCTGGCGTCCGGAGTAGTGCCGCCGGCCGAGATCGTCAGCATCGCCACCGCCATGCGCGCGGCACTCGCTGATCAGCGCGACGAGCTCATCAGCATGCAGATGCTATCCGAAGATTCGCGCGATCGATGGGGGGATGAATACATCGCGCGCTACTACGCTAAGCACGTGATGGACAAGCCCTGGGACAAGGTGCTGCGCGCCGCGCACAAAAAAATCGACGGCAGTCACATGCGCGGCCGCGGGCTGTTTACGCCGGGCGTGAAGCGCGCGGACATGGGGCAATGGGAAGCCCTCGGCTGGGAAAGCCGTTCCGATGACGGCGTGAGCCCTACCGTCACGATGTGGCGCGACTTTACGGCGGCCGAGCGGCAGGGTATGGGCGAGATCCGCGACGGCGTGTACCGGTTTTTGCGTGGCTACCTGGAAAGCGCGCAGGACATCGCGACGGGGCACCTGTTCGCCGAGATGTCGACGGCCAGCTACACCCGCGACAACCAGCCCGCCGATGGCGACTACGTGCAGGTTCCGCTGACCACGATCGGCAAGGTGAGCGAGGGGCAGCAGTGGCAGCAAAAACGCAACCCCGCCGGGCAGTACGTGCCTGGCCGCGCCTACCGATATGGCAAGCTGGCTGGCAAATGGGTGCCGCTGGACGTTTGGGAACAGCTGGCGCCGATGTTCGAGCAACGCGGCCTGCTGGTGGGCGCCTACCTCGACGGGCTGGCTTTGTGGAAAGAAGGCAAGACGGTGCTCAACCCTGTCGTGCACTCAAACAATGTCGTCTCGAACGCCGTCGCCAGTTACTGGGCAATCGGAAGCGATGCGCTTCGCATCTCCACGTACCGCGATACGTTTGCCGACTACCGCGCCAAGGGCAAGTATTACCAGGAGGCCATCGCCAACGGCCTGTTCGGCACAGAGTATTACAGCGCCGAGATTGCGGCCCTGATGCCGACCCTTGATCACGGCACCCTGCAGGCCATCGCGAAGGGCAAGGTCAGCGGCACGCTGGCCTTCATCGCCGGCAAGATGAAGCTCGCCGAGGCGCGCGCCGCGATGCAGCGCGCCTACACCGCGGAGGATCAGTTCTACAAGCTGCTGCTTTATAGGCACATGCGCCAGAAAGGCATCAAAGAAGCCGACGCGATCGACTTCGCCGAACGCTACGTTTTCAATTACGCCAACGTCCCCAAGGGCGTGCGCGTCGCCAAGGCCACGGGCTGGCCGTTTGCCAGCTACACCTACGGGGCCATCCCGATGGTTGCCAGGACGCTGCTGCAGCATCCCGAGCGGCTGGCGGCAACCTTCGCCCTGCTGGGGGGCGTCAATTGGCTGTCCTTCACCCTGCTTGGCGACGCCGGCGACGAAGAAGGCGAACGCAAAGTCATGCCGGAATACATGCGCGGCCGGACCACGACGGGCGTGCAGAAAAACATCCGCATGCCGATGAACGCAGCAAGCGGCGCGGCCATGTATATGGACATCAGCCGCAGGATCCCCATGGGCGACCTGTTCGACATGAACAACCAGGCGGGCGGTCTCTCGCTGCCGGCCCCGATGATGCCCAACAACCCGCTGTTCACGCTTGCCGTGGGCGTGCTGGCGAACAAGGACATGTTTACCGGCTATGAGATCGTGCCGGACTACGATCAAGACTTCCCTGCGGACAAGGGCGCGGCCCTGGCCGCCTACTTCGCCCGGCAGATGATGCCCAACAATCCAGCCATCCCCGGATCCTACTCGTGGAACAAGGTCATGAACGGCATGGCGGGGACGCTCGACGCTGAGATCGGCCCGTTTAGCGGCAAGGACTACCGGGGCCGGATGCAGTCGCTGCCGCGCGCAGTCGCGGATGTGATGCTGGGGATCAAACTTCGCGAAGTCGATGTCAAGGCGGAAACGGGCCGCCTGGTCAGCAACCAGATGCGCTTAGCTCGTGACATTCAGTCCGACATGAGGCGCGCGGCCCGGGATAAGAGCTTGACGGCGAATCAGCGGGAGCGCGAGATCGGCAAATTGCAGGAAAAGATCAAGCGCGTGATCGACAAGGCCAAGGAATATCGAAAATGACACAGCCGACCGCCTACAACCCGACAGCAGACTTCAGCACGGACGCCGCCAACGCAACGAGCGGGCGAACGACCATCAACCCGACGTCGCTCGACGCGGAGCTGACCAACGTCGAGACGACGCTCGACGGCCTGTGCGCGAGCATTGCGCTGATTCAGCGCGACGACGGCAAGATCCGAGACTCGCAGGTCGAGCTGCACACGCTGTCGACGCAGGTCAGAGCGCTATTCGCGACCGCTGGCGCGACTATTCGGGGCGGCTGGCTGACGGCCACGGCTTACGCGCTCAAAGACGTCGTGGTCGAGACTGGCGCGACCTACATATGCGCCACGGCGCACACGTCGAACGTCTTTGCCACAGATCTTGCCGCCAGCCGATGGGTCATGCTGATGTTCGCGCCAAGCGCGCTGGCAGCGAGCGGCGTCAGCAATACGCCGTCCGGCACTATCTCGGGGGTCACCGTGCAGGCGGCTATCAACGAAGTCAGCGGCGACGTCACCGCGTTGACCGCCACGGTAGACGCGCTCAATGCAGTGCCGCGAAGCGGGGCCACAATGACGGGCCTACTCGTGCTGTCAGCCGATCCGGTCAACGTCCTGGGCGCCGCCACCCGGCAATATGCCGATGACGTGATCGACGGGATCCACGGCAACGCCGGCTATTTTGAATTCGTGTCAACAACTCAACTTCGATTCGCGCGCCGCAACGGCAAGCGGATTTTCATCGAAGGCGCGTGGTATGACATTCCGTCCGCCGGCGCGCTGCTGTCCAACAGCGGCTTGTCAGCGAACACCACTTACCGCGTTTACGCCTTCGTCAGCGGCGGTGTCGTGACGCTTGAGGCGAGCGTCGACGCCCGCGCCACGGACACCACGTGGGGCCACCAGATCCGAACTGGCATGCCCAGCCGCACGCTCGTCGGCATGTGCCGCGCCAATGGATCCACCCAGTTTTACGACGTCGTCGCCGGCACTCCGCAGGGGCAAAGCATCGGCGTGTTGAGTTGGTTTAATCGCCGCCGCAAAGTCGCACGATCAGTTAGCGCATCCGGCTACTCAACCGCCGCGGCCCCGTGGGTGGAGGTTAATTCTGGCTTGCAACTGCTTTTCTTGACATGGAGTGATTCGACGATCCGCATGTCGGCCGACGGGACAGCCGTGCAGTCGGCGGCCTCGTTGCAGCTCTGTTATTTGGCCCTGGGCTACGATTCTGTTGTCAGCCCCGCATCGAACGGTTATTGCATGGCGTCTAATGCGCATGCCGGCGTGGCGCATGCCGAGACCGCTTTCACGGGGTCCGAAGGGCATCACTATGTAACCCCGCTGCACGGAGTGGGCGGAAACACGGTCACGTGGACCGCAGGATATGTGGCAACGCTCGTGGAGGTGGACGGATGAGAATTAGCAAATCATTTTCCGATGACTTGCGCGCAGCGGAATTGTTGACGTTGCGCGTTTCATGGAATGCAGATACCGGCAAAGCTGAGTTCGCCGAGTCCGTTACGCCGGCGCAACGCGCTGCTTACGCCGCCGTGCTGGCGGCTCACGATCCGGACAAAAGGCCAGATCCCGCCGTCGAGCGCGGCCAAGATCGCGCTGAAGCACTCGCTTCCCTGGTCGGGCAGCCAGAGGCGGACGCTGCCTTCGATGGCTTCCTGAAGTCCATCAAGACGCGCGCAGATTTACCGCCCGCAGTGGCGGCCTACATTGCCAAACACAGGCTTTGACATCGGATGCGCGCGGGCATCACGGCATCTCCTTGCCGAGTGCCGACAGACGCAAGCATTGCGCCGGCCATTCGTCAGGCCCGTAGTCGTCCGCGCACTGACAATCGCCGTCAGTCCCACAGGGCTTGTCGACTGTGACGTATTCGAGCAGTCCTAGAGCGATGGCTACGTCTTGCACCGCGCCGCCGTCGACATCGCAATAACCCTTTTCACGTGATTCCGCTAAGCATTGCACGCCCAGAATTGCCCATGGCTTCATCGCATCTCGTTCAGCTTCGAGCTCGGCGATGCGGGCGTCTTTTGTGCTCACAAACACTCCTCCATCACGTCTGCGATCTGGGCGAAGGTAAGTCGGCGGGTGTCGTTCAAGTGCATCGCGAGCTGCTCCCAAGTCAATTCGTCGTTATCGGAAAACCCGGGGCGAAACTTATCGATGACGTTTCGTGGGACGATATCGTTAAAACCCAACCGTTCGGCTAAGGTGTGGGGCAGTGACGTAGTGCAGCCGATACCTTCGATGCCTCCTATTTGCTTCAAGTCTTTGCGCTGAGTGCGCCCGTCCCAGTCATCCCACCCAAGATCTGTCAGCACCTCAACCGCCACGCCCAGGCAGCAGAAGCGCCCTTCGGCGTGCAGCGCCTTGGTGCACTGTTCGTACCGCCCCGAGCGTAGTGCCTCGAACCACGTGGCCTTGTCTTCGGGGGTCATGGCTCACCAATCTCCTTGGGATGCTTGCACGTCGAGAAGCCTTTGGAGAATATCTTGGCAAGTATCTGTATCGGGGATGCAGATTAGCGCATCCTCAATGCCAGAAACGAGCGCATCACGTTCAGCCTCGAGTTCGACGATCCTAAGCTCAGCCGCCGCCCACCGCCGCCCATTTAGCGAAGACCTTAGCTTTGCGCTGCATGAGTCCTCTATCTCCGTGGGCGGGGTCCAGACGATGTCGATCCTGCACGGCAAGCCCTGGTTGCCATAATACGAGCCGTCTGGTTGCCAGCAATGCAAAATCCATTGCCCCGGTGCCTGCGACCACCGACCGTACCAATTGCCTTCAAAAAACTCAAACAACACGGCAACGCCACCGCCGCGCAAGGACAGCTGGACGTCAGCTGGGAAGTCGATCTTGTTCATGATTCTTCGACTTCCTGCACATGTCGCCCGCGTGCCGCATAGTCAGCGGCAACGGCTGACTGGTCACAGGTAATCGTAGAGGAGTTAGTTTCGCCCCAGATAACCCAAACTTTCCGCTTAGGCGGGGTCCAGGCGATGTCGTCGAGGTCGGGAGCACTCAGGTATTCCCCTCCCATACGCCACGTCCGGGGCGCCCAGCGGCCGCCCGGCAGCGTCGCACGGCCCCACCAGCGATCCTCGAAAAACTCATGCAGCACGGCAACGCCATCGCCGCGCGTCGGCAGTTCAACGCCAATAGGAAAGTCGATCTTGTTCATACCTCAGTCCTCTTTTGATGGGCGCGCCGAGATCGGGCACGTGAGCAGGCGCGGCAATCGCGCTTACCATCCGGCCCGCGATACGTGTTCAGCTCGTCGAAAATGTGCCCGTGCGGGCAGTGCGTTTTCGACGCCTGACTCTGGCGAGCGACACGCGGCGCCGGCGGTCTCGTGATGATCTCTTGCAGCAGGGACAGGTAGATCGCGAACGGTGGCAGGCTCATGCCGCGCTCCATTTTTTTTCGACGTCGCGGCGGCTCACCCACCATCGCTGACAGGGCGCGCCGATGCGATGCTGATCGAAAATATAAACCGACGTGCCGCGCGTGTTGCCACGCACCTCCTTGCCGTTCGGCCTGATGAAAGCAACGCGCCCCACGATGTCGATCGTTTCGCTCGCGTGGGCCAGCACGTCGGCGAAGCGATCCTCTCCATTCGGCGAGGGCATCACCATCACAGTGGTAAACCCGCTGCGCATCTCCTCGATCGCCTTCCAGACCCATGGATCAATGTTTGAGTACGGCGGGTTCAGATAGCCGATCCCCTTGGGGTAGGTGTGACTCCACGGCGACTGCAATGCGGCCTCGCTGTAATACGCGCCCACAACAGCGCTATCCCGATCTGCCGCGAGATCAACGTCAAACGCGAACCGCGCATTGAGCCACCTGAACAACCAACCAGGCGTTCTCCACAGATCCTTTTCATCGGGCGGCGTCTCGGTGTTGAAAATCGTCATTTATATCTCCTGATAAATTCCCGGCAGGGCCGCGCGCATCCAAGAACAAGGGAGCGAACGTCGGGCCTGCGCGCTTGGCGCCCTGCCGGGTAAAGTTTATTGGGTGTCGAGGGTCAGCACGTCCATTCTGGCGCGCGTGAGCTCGGCCAGCTTTGCCCGCTGTTTTTCGTCCAGGTGGCGGGTCTGGCTGCGCACGACGTCCATCGCCTCCGCGTTCACGGCCCTCGAAAGCGCCGACAGTGCAGCCGCGTAGCTGATTGCCGCCGCCGGGATTTTCGCGTTCGCGTCAGCCTCAACGTGCAATGTCAGATCTGGCTCCGCCTCCGCCTCCACAGGCACGGGCACAGGCACAGGCACGGGCACAGGCACGGGCACGGGCGGCACCGCGGGCACAATCACGGAGCCTCGGCGGTGATTCCCCCGATCAGTCGCTTCGGGGTCCACAAGCCGGTGCCGGCGCGGCTTCTGATGATGGGTCTCATCATCGCGGGCATCTACTGCGGTCTGACCATGCGGCGGGAGTTCTTCCCGCAGACCGATCCCGATCGGGCCCGCATCCTGCTGCCGTTCCCGGGCGCCACCCCCCAGGAGATCGAGGAATCACTCGCCCGCAAGGTCGAGGACGCCGTCGCCGATCTCGAGGAGATCGAGAAGATCGAGACCATCATCGGCGAGGGCCGCGGCGTGGTCATCGTGCAGTTCCACGATGGCATCGAGCTCCGCACCGGCATCGACGAAGTGCAGACTGCCGTCGACAGCCTCCAGGATCTTCCCGCCGACGCCGAGCGGATCCGCGTGCAGGAGCTTCGGCCCAACATTCCGGTGGCGATGGTCACCCTCTTCGGCGATGTCGACGAGGCGACTCTCAAGACCGCGATGCGGGCGATGGCCGACGATCTTCGTTCGCTCCCGGGCATGGGAACGATCACGCTCTCGGGCGTGCGCGACTACGAGCTCCGCGTCGACGTCGAGGCGTCGCGACTTCTCGAGCACGGGCTGAGCCTTCCGCGGGTGGCCGACACCATCACCGCATGGATGCGCGACATCCCCGGCGGCTCGGTGCGCACCGCAACCGGCAACATCAACGTCCGAACTCTGGGCGTCGCCGAGCAGGCTGCGGCGATCAAGCTGATTCCTCTCAAGGCCACGGCGGAAGGCCAGGTCCTTCGCGTCGGCGACATCGCCACGGTGCGCGAGGACTTCGTCGACGAGCAGGTGGAGCGGCGCTTCAACGGCAAGCCTGCGGTGAGCCTGACCGCCTTCAAGACCGCCGACGAGGACGCCATCGAGATCGCCGAGATGATCCGCGGCTATGTCGCGGGACGCCGCGGCGAACCGCCGCCCAGCGCCTGGACCGATCGCATTGCCCGAGCCCTCGCCCCGCCGGGTGCAGTGGTCGCCGAGGACCGCCGGGCTCCATCCACACCATTGTGGGAGAGCGCCCGACACCGCGGGTGGGCACTCGGGAACCGCGATCCCGCGCCGCTGCCGGCGGAGATTGCCATCCACTCCGACCTGGCCCGGCTCATCGAGGGTCGACTCGCGCTTCTCACCGACAACGCCAGGCAGGGCGTGGTCCTGATCTTCATCGCGGTGGTGATCTTTCTGAACCTGCGGACCGCCTACTCGGTCGTGAAGGGCCTCTTCACCGCCATCTGTGGCACGCTGCTGGCCATGGTTCTCCTCGACGTGACGCTGAACCTGCTGACCATGTTCGGTCTGCTGATCACGCTGGGCATGCTCGAGGACGATGCCATCGTCGTCAGCGAGAACATCATCTCGCGGCACGAACGCGGCGACGATCCCTTCACCGCCGCCATCCGCGGCGCCGAGCAGGTCTTCTGGCCGGTGATGGCCACGGTCCTCACCACGATCGTGGCGTTCCTCCCACTCACCTTCATCAGCGGTCCGGTCGGCGATCTCATCTCCGCCCTTCCGCTGGTCGTGCTCTGCTCACTGATGGTCAGCGTGGTGGAGACCACCTTGATCCTGCCGAGTCACATCGCCCACTCGCTCGAGAAGCGGGCGCGGCGGGCGCCGGGACGCATCGAGCTCACCCTCGAGCGGCTCTGGGCGTGGCGCGATCGGGTCGGAACCGCGCGGGTGATCGACGCCTACGCCTGGGCGATGAAGTGGATGCTCGAGTATCGCTACATCTCGACCAGCGTCGCCCTTGCGACTCTGATCATCTCCTTCGGCATGATCGCGGGCGGTCGGCTGCCCTTCACGTTCCTGCCCAAGAACGACGCCGAGACCCTGGTCGCCGACATCCGCCTTCCGGTCGGATCGCCGCTTGTCGCCACCGAGGTCGTCGTCGCCCGCGTCGAGCGGGCCGCGTTGGCCCAGGCGGAGGTGAAGACGGTCGGCTCGATCCTCGGCGAGCGGACCGACGTGGAGACGGCGCTCGTCGACGCCCCGTCCACGAACACCGCCCAGATCTTCATCGAGCTCACCAGCGTCGAGAGCCGCTCGCGCGAAAGCCAGCAGGTGCTGGCGTCGATCCGCGACGCCCTCGGGGCAACACCCGAAGTCGAAGAGCTTCGCTTCAGCGAGATCAGCGGCGGCCCATCCGGCACCGACATCACCATCGAAGTGCGCGGCGACGATCGAGAATTGGCGCTGCTGGCGGTCGAGCGGGTGAAGGCTCTCCTCGAAGGCTTCGACGGCGTGCGCGACGTCTCGGATGACGATCTCGCGGGAAGTCCGGAGATTCAGATCACGCTCCGACCCGGGGCCGCGGCTCTGGGGTTGAGCGTGGCCGACGTCGCCCGCCAGGTGCGCGGCATCCTCTTCGGGCTTGATGCCCACGTCTTCTCCGATCGTCGCGAGGACATCGACGTCCGCGTGCGCATGGACGAGGGCTCGAGGCGCCGTCTGGATTCGATCGAGGAGCTCTGGGTGGTCACCCCGACCGGGCGGCGGGTCCCGCTGATCGAGGTCGCGGATCTCCGCGACGGCAGCAGCTACTCGACCATCCGACGAGTCGATCGCGAGCGGACCATCTCGGTGCTGGCGGACTGCGCAATCGGCGTGAACCCCGAAGAGGTCTCTCGCTCAATTGCCCCTCGACTGGTGCTTCTCGAACAGGAGTTTCCCGGCCTCACCATCAGGAGCGCCGGTCGGGCCCAGGATCTGCGCGATGCGGTGTCCACGCTCCCAATCGCCTTCGGAGCGGCGATGCTCATGATCTACGCAATTCTCGCGTGGCTCTTCTCGAGCTACACCCAGCCCTTCGCGGTGATGATCGCCATTCCCTTCGCCGTGATCGGCGTGGTCTGGGGACACCTCCTGATGGGCTACCAGCTCGACTTCCTGAGTCTGATCGGCTTCGTGGCCTTGTCGGGAGTCGTGGTCAACAACTCGCTGGTCTTCGTCGAGTTCTTCAACGAACGACGCGCCGGCGGCATGCCGATGCGGGAGGCGCTGCTCGAGTCAGGCCGACTTCGACTGCGCCCCATTCTCCTCACCAGCGTGACCACCTTCGTCGGACTCGCCCCGCTCATCTTCGAGCAGAGCTTTCAGGCCAAGTTCCTGATCCCGATGGCCATCGCCATCAGCTTCGGCCTGCTGAGCTCGACCGTGCTCACCCTGATGGTGCTGCCCTGCATCCTGGTCATCATGGACGACGTAAAGGCCGCCTCGCACTGGCTGTGGTTCGGACGCGCCAGGGCGGAAGAGACGGCGAAAATTGCGCGCGAGGTGATTGTGGAGTGAGGAAAGAGGAGTGAGGAAAGAGGAGTGAGGAAAGAGGAATGAGGAAAGAGGAATGAGGAATGAGGACCCGCTCACCGGAGTACGCGGGAGTTGCCTGCCGACGCCATGCCCGGGCAGGCAACGCACGCGTCCGAATTCGGACGGATCCTCATTCCTCATTCCTCACTCCGAATCCCCCCCAGCGCTCCCACGCTGTAGTTGGGCGCCTCCTTCGTGATCTGGATGTCGTGGGGGTGGCTCTCGATGAGACTGGCGGCGGAGACGCGGACGAAGCGGGTGTTGGCCCGGAACTCGTCGATGGTTGTGCAGCCGCAGTAGCCCATGGCGCTGCGGAGGCCGCCGACCATCTGGTAGACGAACTCGCCGAGCGAGCCGCGATAGGGCACGCGACCTTCGACGCCTTCGGGAACGAACTTCCGGCTGTCGGCGATGGCCGCCTGTCCGTAGCGATCGGCGCTTCCTGCGCCCATCGCTCCCTGGCTGCCCATGCCGCGATAGCTCTTGAAGCGCCGCCCGCGGTGAATGACCATCTCTCCCGGGCTCTCGTCGAGCCCCGCGAAGAGCCCGCCCATCATCACGCTGCTGGCCCCCGCGGCGATGGCCTTGGCGATGTCGCCGCTCTGGCGGATGCCGCCGTCGGAGATCACCGGCACGCCGGCGGCATCGGCGACTCGACAGACCTCGCTGACCGCGGTGATCTGCGGCACACCCACGCCGGTGACGACGCGGGTCGTGCAGATTGATCCAGGACCGATTCCGACCTTCACCGCGTCGGCTCCCGCATCGATCAGGGCTCGGGCCGCGTCGGCGGTGGCGATATTGCCGGCGATCACGTCGATTGCGTACCTGGCCTTGATGGCCCGGACGGTGCTGATGACGTTGGCGCTGTGGCCGTGGGCGGTGTCGACCACGATCACGTCCACTTCAGCGGCGATCAGCTTCTCGACCCGGTCCATCTGATCGACCCCGACCGCGGCGCCCACCCGAAGTCGGCCGCGGTCGTCGCGACAGGCGTGCGGGTGACGGCGGAAATTGTCGATGTCGCGCATGGTGATCATGCCCGCGAGTCGACCGTCGGGATAGACGAGCAGGAGCTTCTCGACCTTGGCCCGATTGAGGATGTCCTCGGCGCTTTCGACCGGCGTGGTGGGCGGAGCGGTGACCAGATTGCTGCTGGTCATGGTGTCGCGGACCAATCTCGCTCCGTTGGCCACGGGCCGGGTGGCGCCGTCGCCCGAGCCCCCATCGCGGAAGCCCCCGTTGCTGCCGACGAACTTCATGTCCCGCCGCGTGAGGATGCCCACCAGCCTGCCGTGCGGGGTGCCGTCGGCGGTGACCGGGAACCCGGAGACGTGCTGTTCGGCCATGAGGGCGGCGGCCCGATCGACCGTGTCGTCGGGTCCCAGCGTCACCGGGTCGGTGATCACGCCGTTCTCGCTCCGCTTCACCTTGGCCACTTCTCGGGCCTGGGCCTCGGGGGTCAGATTCTTGTGGACGATCCCGATCCCGCCCTCCTGAGCGAGGGCGCGAGCCAGCGCCGCCTCGGTGACGGTGTCCATCGGGGCCGACAGGAAGGGGATGTTGAGGCGGATCGAGCGGGTCAGGCGCGTCGAGGTCTCGGCGGAGGCCGGAGTCACCTCGGAGTAGGCCGGAAGCAGCAGGACGTCGTCGAAGGTGATGCCGTCAAGAACGATTCGATCCATTGAGCGATGGTCGTGAGAGCGCCCCGCGGTGTCAAGCGAGGGCGGTGCCGCACCCTCGCCACGCGCCGCCCCGCCGCCCGGTCGGGGACCACCCTCCGGCGGCTCGCGCCAGCCCGGGCCGGGGGCATTCGGCTCGCCGAACCTCTCCCAATGCCCGGGGCGACTCGGTACCCTTCACGGTCTTCCAATTGGAGAATCCAGTCGTGCATCAGACCGAGCTCATGTCAGACCCCGTTCACCACGACCGGGGAACAGTCGCCGGCGAAGGCCTCAAGGCGTGGCGCAAGTATCTCGACGCCACCATCCGCAACGGCGCCAGCGATCTCATCATCAAGGTCGATCTGCCGCCGCGGGTCCGCGTGCGCAACGTGCTGCGCGATCTGAAGACCGAGGTCTGCTCCGACGATCTCATGTTCCAGATGGCCAAGGACGTCCTCGACGATTCGCAGTACACCCACTTCCGTCGGCGCGGCTCGATCGACTTCGCCTACGACTACGACGACAACAACCGCTTCCGCGTGAACCTCTTCATGGCCCGCGGCAAGCCTTCGGTGGCGGCCCGACTCATCACCTCGAACATCAAGAAGTTCGAGGATCTGTATCTCCCGCCGGCGCTCGGCGAGGTCGCACTGTCGGCCCAGGGACTCATCCTCTTCTCGGGAGTCACCGGCTCGGGCAAGAGCACCTCGATCGCCGCGATGCTCCAGTACGTGAACGAGCGCAAGCGGGTGCACATCGTCACCATCGAAGATCCCATCGAGTACATCTTCAAGGACGACAAGGCCACCATCAATCAGCGCGAAGTCGGCATCGACTGCGTCAACTTCAACGAGGCCCTCCGGGCCCTGGTGCGAGAGAACCCCGACGTCGTGCTGGTCGGCGAGATGCGCGACTACGAGACCTTCGAGGCCGCGATCCGCGCCGCGGAAACCGGCCACCTGGTCTTCGGAACCATCCACGCCTCCTCGGCGTGGCAGACCTTCGGCCGCATCTACGACCTCTTCCCCGAGGCCGAGCGCGAACAGATCCGCAAGCTGCTCGCGTACAACCTGCGGGCGATCGTCTATCAGAAGCTGCTGCCGACGCTGCACGAGAACATCTCGCGCATCCCCGCGCTCGAGATCCTGCTCAACACCCCGGGCGTGCAGAAGTACATCCTCGAGGCCCGCGAAGGCGAGCTTCTCGACATCATCCGCACCAGCCATGAAGAGGGCATGATCGACTTCACCAGCTCGCTCGTGAAGCTGGTCGAGTCGGAGTACATCCATTACAGTGTCGCGCTGCAAGCGACTCCGAAGCCGGAGGAGCTCAAGATGCGTCTCAAGGGCATCAGTTGAGGGGAATCAGTTGAGCGAGGCACATGTGATCATCGAGCAGCCCTTTCTCATGCTGGCGTCCCAGATGCTTGGGTCCTGGGTTCCCGCCTTCGACGTCCCGTGGTTCCTGGCCGCGGAAGCCAACGTCCTGGTCGATTGGATCAAGCCGATTCTCATGGTGCTGCCATTCCTCCCGTGGGGATGGCTGGTCACCACCAAGCTCGAGCCCGACGCCCGCTACTTCCACCTGAACTACCACGGGTGGAACGCGGCCCACGTCGCCGCCGCGATTCTCGCGGTCGTCGCCCTCCTGGCGATTCCGATCTTCTGGGTGGGCTGGCCGGTGAGCATGCTGCTCCTCGCCGCGCCGATTCTCGCCTACTGGAAGGTCCGCAACGGCGTCGTTCCCGAAGCCCAGAAGTTCAAGCTCACCGGTGAGGGCTTCGCGGTGAAGATGGCGGCGCGGAAGAGCGCTGCCTCGGCCCGCGACGCCAAGGTCGTCTACCTCGATCGCAGCAAGAAGCCGCTGCCGGTGCCGAGCCGCGACGAGCCGCTCTTTCCCGTGCACATCCTGACCGAGCAGATGCTCGAACCCGCGGTCGCGGCCCGCGCCACCCGCCTCGAACTCTCGCCGGCCCAGGGCGGCTATCTCGTCAGCCAGTTCATCGACGGCGTCCGCTACAAGCGCGAGATGCTGCAGCCCAACGAGGCCAACGCCGCCATCGACTATCTGAAGCGGGCCGCCGGTCTCGACCTCGAGGATCGCCGGCGCCGTCAGGTCGGGCAGTTCCGGATGAAGAGCACTCTCGGCGAGACCATCGTCGACATCGCCACCTCCGGCGCCGCCGCCGGTCAGTCGCTGCGGGTCGATTTCGATCGCACCAAGCGGGTCAACCGACCCTTCGATTCGCTGGGACTCCTGCAGCCGCAGATCGAGATCCTGAAGCCGCTTCTCGAGCAGGCCGATCGACATGGCGTGGTGCTGGTCGGTGCCCCGTCCGGCCACGGTCTGACGACCACCGCCTACAGCCTGCTCGGGCGTCACGACGCCTTCACCACCAACATCAAGACTCTGGAGCGTCTGATCGAGCTGCATCTCGACGGCATCGACCACACCCAGTTCGACGCCAGCAACCCGGCCGCCGACTTCGCCACCAGCCTGCAGTCGATCCTCCGCCGCGATCCGGACATCGTGCTCATCGGCGACCTGAAGGAACCCAACACCGGGAAGACCGCCGCGAGCCCGGGCATCAATGGTCCGCTGCTCTACATCCCCCAGCAGCTCGACTCGGTGGCGGCGCAGTTCGCCGACTGGGCCCGTGCGGTCGGCGACGGCAAGAAAGCTGCGGCACCGCTGCGGGCGATCATGAACCAGCGGCTGCTGCGGGTCGTATGTCCGCAGTGTCGCCAGCCGTACCAGCCCGCCGCGGATCTCGCCAAACGGCTGGGACTGGCGGCGAACAAGCAGCACGCGCTCTATCGCGCCGGTGGCAAGGTGCAGGTCAAGAACCGCGTCGAGGACTGCCCCGTGTGCAACGGCGTCGGCTACTTCGGCCAGATCGCGGTCTTCGAAGTGATGGGAATCGATGACGAGTGCCGCAAGCTCCTCGCCGCCGGTGACTTCAAGGGCGCTTACGCGGTCGCCCGTCGCAACAAGATGCTCTATCTCCAGGAAGCAGCCCTCGCCAAGGTTCGCGACGGCCAGACCACGGTCGAGGAAATCGCCCGCGTCCTGAATCCCCCCAAGAGCGACACCCCCGCCGCCGTCGCCGCCCGCGCCTGAGGCCCCTGGAACCGTTCCTCCCTGCCATGGCCATTCTCTTCAACATCCTCATCGTCGCGGCCGCGGGCCTCATCGCCTACTGGTGGGCCAATCAGGGCTTCCTGAGCGCCCTCTTCCACTTCCTCTGCGTCGCCGCGGCCGGGGCCATCGCCTTCGCGTTCTGGGAGGTGATCACCGTCAAATACCTGCTTCGCGGCGGTGGCTTCGACGAGTACGCCTGGGGCACTTCGCTGCTGGTGGTCTTCCTCGTCAGCCTCTTCGTGCTGCGACTGGTGTTCGACCGCGTCGTTCCCGACAACCTCAACCTTCCAACGTGGATGAACTACGGCTTCGGCGGGATCTTTGGAGCTGCCGCGGGAATCCTGACGGTGGGCATCGTGATGATCGGCGGCGGCTTCATGCAGAGCACCGCCGAGATGGTGGGCTACCGCGGTGTGGTGCGCGACGCCCAGTTCGCCGGTCAACCCGGCTCGACGGGCACGCTCTATCCGCCGATGCACGAGTGGACCGCGGGCTTCTACACCGCCCTCAGCGACGGCGCCCTCGCACCGACCTTCTCCCGTGCCTCCCTGCGCCGGTCCTATCCCGATCTCGCGGACATGGCGATGTCGCTCCACCGCGACGCCGCATACGGCGGCGAGGGCAAGACCTCGATCACCGATGACGCCGTCGATGTGCAGGAGATCGCTCGAATCGACGATGCCCCGCTCGGCAAGAACGCGGCACGCGGCGCCTACACGGTGAAGGTGGAGATCAGCCGAGCCGGCTACGACCGCGGCGAGCAGCTGGTGCTGAGCGCGTCGCAGGTTCGGCTCATCGGAGTCACGCCCGGCGGCAAGGCGGTCGCGGTGCACCCGACGATGTGGACCCAGGAGACCGAGAAGTCGGGCATTGTGGACCTCGCCTTCGACGATGTCACCAACTACGCCACCAGCGCGCCGGGCCGCGAGACCACGACCCTGCTCTTCCACTTCCCGGCTGCTCCGCTCGCCAACGCGACCCCCGAGTTCATCCAGATCAAGGGACTCCGCTTCCGCCTGCCCGCACCGGTCAAGGCGTTGTCGCAGGCGGAGTGGATGATCGCCAAGGCGACACTCGGTGGCGCCGCTGCCGGAGCCACCGCGGTCACCTTCGATCCCAACGCGCCGTTCATCGAGGATGGCGAGATCCTGATCAACAACAACATCTCTCCGCTCAATCTCAGCAAGAACATGATCAGCGGCATGGATGTGACCGACGACGGCTATCTGGCCAGCGGTCGAAGCGAGTTCGACAAGAGCACGCCGTTCAATCCGGGGCGACTGCTGCGCATCAAGGGCATCGTTCAGATTCCCGGCACCCGCCTCGTCAAGGTGAACGTGTCCCGTGGCAAGAGCACGATCGACCTCTTCAACGACACCAACGACTTCCGTCGCCGGGCCGGTGAAGGCGCCGCCCCGATGCTCATCGATTCGGCCGGTCGCACCTACACCTCAATCGGCTACTTCTGGATCAAGCCCGACAAGGTCGAGATCAAGATCGAGCCGACCAAGGGAATCAAGACCGTCGCCGACATCCCCTCGCTCCCGAGCGCGGGCACGCACGAGCTCTTCCTGCTGTTCCGCGTGACCGAAGGGGTCAACGTGATCGGCTTCAAGCTCGGCGACAAGATCACTGTCGCCAACTGCGACCTCAAGATCGGCGACCCCGAACCCACTGGCGAGCGCGGCCAGTTGGGAGTGCCGAGTTCGTGACCCACTCGCCGCAAAGCGGCGAGCGGGTCGGGGAGTGAGGAATGAGGAATGAGGAATGAGGACCCGCTCGACGGACGGCGCGGGAGGTGCCTGCCTGCGCACTGCAAGGCGGGGGCAGGCACAGGACGCGCCCGCAGTCGACAGGGTCCTCATTCCTCATTCCTCATTCCTGATCCCCCCTACCCCTTCAACATCCTCTCCACGTAATGAATGTCGAAATCGGCGTCGACGAACTCGCGGGAGTCGATGAGGCGGCGGTGGAGCGGGATCACGGTCTTCATCGGACCGATGCGGAACTCGTCCAAGGCTCGGCGCATGCGGGCGATGGCTTCGGCGCGGGTCGGGGCGTGGACGATCAGCTTGCCGATCATCGAGTCGTAGTCGGGCGGAATGCGGTAGCCCGGTCGGGCGTGACTGTCGAGCCGAACGCCCGGGCCGCCGGGGGCGACGAAGGTCTCGATCCGCCCGGCCTGCGGCATGAAGTTGCGATCGGGGTCTTCGGCGTTGATCCGGCACTCGATGGCGTGCCCCTGGACCTTGATGTCCTTCTGGGTGAATGGCAGCTTCTCGCCGGCGGCGACCTTGATCATCTCCTTGACGATGTCGACGCCGGTGATCATCTCGGTCACCGGGTGCTCGACCTGCACGCGGGTGTTCACCTCGAGCATGTAGAAGTTCTGCTGGCGATCCATCAGAAACTCGACCGTGGCGACGCCGGAGTACTTGGCGGCCCGGATGAGCTCGACCGCCGACTTCAACACCGCCTCGCGCTTCGCCGGGTCGACCCCCGCCGCCGGGGCCTCCTCGATCAGCTTCTGGTGGCGGCGCTGACTGGTGCAGTCGCGCTCGTAGAGATGGACGGCGTTTCCATGCTTGTCGCCGATGACCTGCACCTCGAAGTGCCGGGCCGCTTCCAGGAACTTCTCGATGTAGACGGTGCCGTTGCCGAAGGCCGCCTGGGCTTCCTGCTTCGCGGCCGCAAGACCTGCCCGCAGGGCCGGCTCGTTGTGGGCCACGCGCATGCCGCGCCCGCCGCCTCCCGCGCTGGCCTTCACGATGACCGGATAGCCGATCTCCTTGGCGATCTTGACCGCTTCCTCGTCGTCCTCGATGGCTCCGTCGGAGCCGGGGAAGATCGGCGTCCTGGTCGCCTTGGCCATCTTCTTGCACGAGACCTTGTCGCCGAGCAGGGCCATGGCCTCGGGGCTCGGACCGATGAACTCGATCTGGCAGTCGCGACAGACCTCGGCGAAGTGGGCGTTTTCGGCGAGGAAGCCATACCCGGGATGGATCGCGTCGACGTTCTTGAGCTCGGCCGCAGAGATGATCCGATCGATCCGCAGGTAGCTCTCCCGCGCCGGACCGGGGCCGATGCAGACGGTCTCGTCGGCGTGCTCGAGCCACGGCCCCTCACGGTCGGCGGTGGAGTAGACGCAGACCGTCTGGATGCCGAGCTCCTTGGCGGCACGGATGATCCGCAGGGCGATCTCGCCGCGATTGGCAATCAGGATGCGCGAGAACATTGGGTGGTGGATCGCTCGAGGTCAGGGGCGTCGCCGGTCGGAGAGCGACACGGCGCAGATCGAACTCAGACGGGACGGATGAGGAAGAGCTTCTGTCCGAACTCGATGGGCTGTCCGTTCTTCACCAGGACCCGCTCGATCACGCCGCCGCTTTGGATCCCGCTCTCGGCCTTGATCTCGTTGAACACCTTCATCGCTTCGATCAGGCAGACCACGGTCTCGGGACCGATGCTGTCGCCGACCTTGACGAAGGCCGGCTTCTCCGGTGACGCCGAGGCGTAGAACGTTCCAACCATGGGGCTTTCGATGGCGACAAGATCGTCGTCCTCGCTCAGAACCGGCGGGGCGGCGGCACCGGACGCTCCCGCGGAGGCGGCGCCTGCGGCTGCGGCAGGAGCCGCGGGCGACACATGGGTGATCTGGGGCACGAGCTGCACACCCGCCCGCTTGAGGGTCACCTGCTCCTGACTGTCGCGCAGATCGATCTCGGTGATGTCGTTGGAGACCATCAACCGGACCAGTTCCTTGAGCTTGCGAATATCGATCATGGGTGGACCTCTCCAGACGCCGCCTGTGCGAGTCGAGATCGCAGGAGGGCCCACGTCGGCTCGCCACAGTCCGAGTGGACTGGGGAGCGCTGCGGAGGCCCTTCAGCGGGGCTCGAGCGGGCAGTGTAGCGGCGAGCCTTCCGGAGCGAAACCGACGGAACGTGGTCCCTTCGGCGTCGAAGCCCAGGGGACCTGCTCAGATCTCGCGATTGGGACGGAGGGCCACCGGCGGGGCCAGGATCTCCTGAGCCACGATCGCCCGGCGGAGCAGGGCGCGGTCTCTCATGATCCGGTGGACGCCGTCGGTCAGGCGCTCGCCGCCCTCGGGCCCCCCCCGGCTCGGCCTCGCGCCCCATTGACCGGGAAGAGGCTTTGCCGAGCGCGAGAACCCGTGATCCTCCTCGCGCTCGCGCGACTCGGGACGGGCGAAGGCGATCTCCGACGCTTCTTGAACCGCGGCGTCGCTTCGAGGCGTCGCTGCGCTGGGGCCGCGCCCGCCGACTGTGGTCGATGGTGTCACCGGCTGCTCGCGGCGAATCGTCGGTGCCGGTGGAGCGACCGGGGCGCCACCGGCGGCCTGACGTCGTCGCAACTGTTCGATGGTCTGAAGCCGACGCTGCCGGGCCAGCTCCTCGGCACTGATCGGTGCGCTCCCGAACCGCGGGCCGTCCTGTCGATGGCGAGCGTCGTGCGGGGCGGGAACCGATCGCAGTGGGCCAGTATCGCGGCCGAGATCGCGCATCACCTTGGTGGTCTGCGACGCCGGGGCGACGCCGCCCTGGGGCACGGAGCGCTGCTTGGCCGCCGAGGGCTGGTCGGGACGCCCCTCGATCGGGCGAGCTTCGGGAGCGCGCCCGGCGGGTCCCCGCTGTTCGGCGGCCTTTCGCGCGGCCTCACGCTTGGCGCGGTTCTGAAGCACGGCGCCGACGATGTTGACGGTGATCACGACCAGAGTCACCAGGATGAACTGCCACATGGCGGAGATGGTACCGAGATGGGGTCCCAATACGTGGGGGGCACGTGAGGGGCACGTGAGGGGCACCTGAGGGACACGCGCGGGGCGAGCGATGTGTGAGCGACTCATGCCTCGGGTGCCGACGGCTGCAGCCTCGGGAAAGCCACCTCTCGACCGTGTTCCTGATCACCCAGCCGAGCCAGCCAGAACGGGGCATCGAACGCCGCCTCCAACTGCTCTGGTCGCAGGATCCGGCTGGCAACACCCGCGGCAAGCACTCGCCCCTCGCGAAGCAGGATGGCCTCGTCGGCAATCGCCGCCGCCAGCACCAGGTCATGCACCGTCGCCACCACTCCACCACCCGCGACGACGTGGCCGCGCAGCGCCGCAACCAGAACTCGCGTCGCGGCCGGGTCGAGCGCTGCCGCCGGTTCGTCGAGAACCAGCCACCCGGTCGGCTCGATCTGGGCGAACGCCCGGGCCAGCGCCACTCGCTGTTGAAATCCCGCCGAAAGCTCCGACGCGATCCGATTGCAGGAATCACCAAGCCCCATCAGCTCGATCGCCTCCTCCACTCGACGCGGTCGAGCGCTCAACGCAAAGCGGCCGAGCTCGACGACCTCACGTACTCGCAGCCGGGCACCGAACAGTGGTCGCTGGGCGACGAAGGCGATGCGGGCAGCGCGGCTGCCGCGGGCCATGCGCTGGAGCGCGACTCCGTCGACTTGCACTCGCCCACGTTCGGGACGCAGGGCGCCGATTGCGCAGCGCAGCAGCGTGCTCTTGCCGGCGCCGTTCTTCCCCAGCAGCACGGTGGTCCGGCCCAACTCGAATCGGGCGACGACCTCGCGCAGGGCCACCACCGCGCCGAATCGATGACTGATGGTGTCGAGGACGAGGCTCATGCCGAACCTCGACCGCTTCGCAGAAGCCAGAGAAAGACGGGACCGCCAAGGAGCGCGGTGATGACGCCGACCGGCAGTCGCCCGCTGCCGAGATCGATGAGCTGACGAAGGCAGTCGGCCCCGAGGAGAAGGGCCGCTCCCGCCAGCGCCGAGCCGACCACCAGGGGACCGTGCCTGGCGCCGATCAGAAGCCGCGCCGCGTGCGGTGCGATGAGGCCGATGAAGGCGATCGGGCCCGCGAGAGCGACCGTCGAGGCGGCGAGCAGACCGGCAAGTGCCACCAGCACGATCCGAGTGCGTCCGAGATGAAGCCCCACGGCGTGGGCCTCGTCGTCGCCGAAGGTGGCGACATCCATCGCCCGGCCCATCCTGGCTCCGATGAGTACGCCCAGCACGGCCATGGCCGCGACGCTTCCCACAATCGATCGATCGATCGACTCCGGGAGTCGCCCCATCATCCAGACCGTGAGATCGCCGCGGAGACCGTGGGGCACCAGATGCTGGAGCAGGACGATGCCCGCGCCGCACATGGCAGAGACCACCGCCCCGGCAAGTACGAGCGTGAGCGGATCGTGCTCGCCGCTGCGCCGCCCGAGCGCCAGCACCAGCGAGATCGCGGCAATCGCCCCCAGTGCCGCAGGCCCGACCGTGCCCCATGCCGTGAGCCAACGAGCGTGCTCCGGCATCGCCCACGCGAGGTACATCGCAGTCATCACCCCGAGTCCGGCACCGCTGGACACGCCCAAAATGTATGGATCGGCCAGCGGATTCCGCAGCACCGCCTGCAGCATCGTGCCCGAGACGGCCAGCGCCGTTCCGATCACAATCGCCGAGACGATCGCCGCCAGTCGCAGATCGAGGATGACGCCATCGGGCCAGCCGAACTCGATCGCCCCCGCAAGCGGGCGAGAGAGCATCAGTCGGAGAATCGCCAGGACCACGCCGATTGCGGCGAGCGCGGCAAGCCCCACGATCACACGACGGTTCATCGAGCGTCCCCGAGTGGATCGTCGCGTGGCACGGGGCGCTCTCTCTCGAGCCCGTCCAGTGCTTCTTTCGTGTCGGGGGCATCGGGGGCGTCGGGCGCGTCGGGCGCGTCGGGCGCGTCGGGCGCGTCGGGGGCGTCGGGGGCGCCCAGCGCCTCCAGGGCCTCGATCAAGGCTCGGGCCAGCGCGGGCACACCTGGTCCCGGGCGCATCGCCTCGTCATGAACCAGGAGAACGACGCGTCCCGACTTCACCGCCTCGAGTTCGAGGTGATCGAGGGCGCTCGCCTTGAGCATCGAGCCTTCACCGGCGACCAGCACGATCGTGCGCGGGGCCAGGCGATAAAGATCCTCCAGCGAGATCGCGGGATAGCCCGCGGTTGCGACTGCGTTCACCCCTCCAAGGGCCTCGAAGATGTCCCCGAGGTAGCTGCCTCTTCCGAATGCCAGCGGCGGCTCGATTGCAAAGAGAATTGCCGTCGGACCCGCCTGGGCCACCGCCGCAGGGCGAGCGTCGAGCGCCGTGCGAATGGCCGCGCGGGCGGCTTCGGCGCGGGCCCGAAGCGCCGCTCCGTCGGCGGTGGTGGGATCAAGCATCGCCGAGGGCAGCGCGGCCAGCATGCCATCGATGTCGGCGAGGCCGTCGAGCGGGAAGGCATGGACTCGCCAACCGTGTCGGGCGGCGAGGGCGCGGAGTCCGGGATCGATCCCCGCCGCGGGCGGCTGCACCAGCAGGTCGGTCGGCGCCAGCCGCACGAGTCGCTCGGCGTCGAACTCCTGAAGGTCTCCGATGATGGCAATCGTCGAAGGAATGCCGTCGCACCAGCGGGTGCGCCCGACGATGCGCTGCGACAGTCCCAGGGAGACGGCGGTGCGGGTGAGCGCCGGACTCAGCGAGGCGATCCGCAGTTCCGACTGCGCCGACGCCGGTTTCGCACTCGCTCGATCGGCACTCGACTCGTCCTGACGGCAGCCCACGAGCGCGCACACTCCTCCCAGGAGAAGAAGTGACGCCAGCCGCCGAATTGACCGATGCATCGCCTGAATCCTACATTCAGGCCTCAACTCGACTCGCCCCGCCACGGTGCGCCGCGGCGTCCGGACGCAATCGCAGGGACTCCCCAAGCCCCCGGCCAGTCGTCTCAGGCCAGTCGTCTCAGGCCAGTCGTCTCAGGCCAGTCGTCTCAGGCCAGTCGTCTCAGGCCTTCGGGCCACCCCCTCCGGACAGGATGCTCCATGTTCAATCGACTCGGACGCGATCTGGCACGACTCTTCGGGCGCGATGCGACTCGAGGCGAAGAGCGCGAGGCTTCGCGACGGGCTCTGCCTCCGGCAGACGATTCCCTCCACGAGGCGCCGTCGACCGTCGAGGAGCTCGCCTCGACCGTGCGGCGGATCCACGAACTTCTGGAGTCGCACGACACCGACTTCGCCGATGTCCGCACCCAGCTCGTCACCATCAGCCGCCTTGGCGAGATCGCCACCGAGCTGCGCCGACAGGGCGCCACCATGAACGAGACGCTCGCGGAGCATGCCGACCGCAGCCGCCGAAGCAGCGAGTCGTCGCAGGCCCTGACCCAGCGGATCGGCGATTCGCTGGTCGGACAGGCCGACGCGGTGGTGGCCATGCAGCAGCAGGTCGATGCCCTGGTGCGAACCCTCGGCGGTCTCAGCGAGGATCTCGATCGGCTGCGGATGTCGCTGGCCGAGGTGAGTGGCCACGGGGCGAAATCGTCGGCCGCCCTGGTGGCGCTCGCGGAGAGTCAGACTCGGCGCGAGCTCGAGTCGTGGGAGCGCACCCGCCTGGCCCAGCGCGTGATCATCGGCCTGCTCGCGGTCACCGCCTTCTGCGCCGCAGTCGCGGCGGCGGGTGCGGCGGTTTCGGGATGGATCGCGTTCGGCGCTTCGTAGCACGCGAAGGCCCCTCCGCGCCCGGCACCGTCCACGCCACACGCATCAACCCGTGCAACCCCCTGCACTT